>ENA-UOTZ01001126-UOTZ01001126.1-compost-metagenome-genome-assembly--contig:-NODE-1126-length-19870-cov-8.793109_pt1 | contig 19870 bp, 11 predicted proteins | sample MGYA00238144_ERZ746983 | MGnify/ENA primary metagenome ERZ746983 (study PRJEB28759, sample SAMN06268863) | compost metagenome | isolation source: single cell | place: USA: California, Emeryville, Joint...
TGTTGAGACTCTACAAACAGATCACCGGAAAAGATCTCGACCTCACTAACCTTCCTGACTACAGCGAAGACCAATAAAGAATAAGATAGATAATCGTATTTTGACTGCTTATTAATGTCGAGGCTTCTATTCAGTATTTGAAGAAAATAAAAAAATAGCTATTATCACCATAGATACTATCTAGCCAACACAGTTCATAAGATACATGACACATTAACCACACTAGAGAGATTAGCTCTGAATATTTCAAAGCAAATGTTCTCTGAATGATCATAGAGAGCCAATCCATCTGTTGGAAGCACGCTGAGAAATTACAACAATAGCAAGAATTAGCCAGGCTAAGACCATGAAGGAATAAGAAAAAGCAAATTTATTTTTTTTTCGTCAATAGCCTCACCATCGAGTGGATGAGTGAAAATCGATAAAATTAGAACGAAAGATCCCTGGTTATAAAAAATAACCTGCAAATAATTTACGAATAAAATAAAACAAACAAATGAGTGATATGATGATGAGCACGAAGATGGTGATCGTGATTGTTCGAGCGGAGATTCTCCAAAGCACAAAGAAAGTTGCTAAAATGAGCACTTATGCAATAGCGAGGATTGGAAAGAGGCAATTTGAAACAAACGTTTGCAAGTTCGGGGGCTTGACACCTCATTGGGATGAGAAGTTTACAACTTTTTTTCTTGAGAGCGAAAGGGAGCTCTATATCGAACTTTGGGAGCAAGACTATGGAAACCATATTCTGTTAGCGGACGGAATGCTTGAGCTTCAAGATTGCAAGGACGCAGGAACACAAACTTTGTGGGTTAAATTGAGATTAGGCAGTAAACAGAAAGGAAAGATGCTGGTTCACATAAAATGTGAAGAGGGAGAGCCTGTTCCGAGAGAAAAAGATCCTTTTGATACTTACGTCGAAAAGAAAATATTTAAAAGGAAACAGCTTCAGAACGAAATCATGAACCTTGAGCCGATCCAAAAAGTTTCTGCATCCAAGCCGTCCAGAGGGGAGCAGCCAAACATAAAGCAAATACACACACAGTCAAAGCAGATTCAAGGGGAGTTTAAAGTCCCGGTCTCAAACACAGGAAGCAAGACCAGTAGAACAAACACAAATAGTCGAGTAGCTGCAAACTCTCGTCTTTACCCGCTAAAAGATATCTCAGACAAGAAGCAAGTGCTTAGATCGGCGACGAACACTCCTAAGACCTCCGCTAAAAGGATACATGACCTATCCGTTGAAGAGAGATCAGACCGATTCCATTCTAATTCTTATCTAAAGTCAAGGAATCAAAGTCATCCTATTATTGCAAAGAACAACTATCTTGACTCTGACCGATATGAGAAACGAAACCAGAACAATGAGACTATATCCAACAGTTTTTCGATGCATAGTCCAAAGGGAATGCATTCTCAAGGAAGATCAACTGTCAATAAAGAAAATTATGAAAATGAGAAAGAAACAAAAACCCATCTTCTAAATGATTCACTGAAACAACTAAGTTTCCCAAAACTAAACAATAGAGAATATTGGTCAAGAGAACCAGAAACTTCTCGATCTGGACCGAGACTTCTTCGAAAGTCAGACGCTTTTGGTCGATCAGGTTCAGCTCAAAGGTTTGCTAAAAGGAATATTTCTGAGAGCTATAGCGTGCGTGCATTACACCAAATGGAGGACCATGGGGAGTCCACCAATTACAGACCAGTATCTCGTTCCGAAATATATCAAGGTTCCACCAATTTAATGGTGATCAAAGTTTTCAAAAAAGGCGTTGACGAGCTCAGAAAACAACGACCACCGAATCCTTTACATCATTTGGGCATGTATCTACTAGAACAACACCATGCATTAGGACGTAGAAACTAATTGGGTCGAAACCTTAGCTAAATACGAAGAAAATGATTTTTAATTCGCTCTAAAATTAACTATTGTGAAACTCTATATTACATATCGTATACCATCCTCTTTTTTATGATTATTGCTCCCAACGGGCTATAGTCCTCTATTTCAAGTATTGAAGAAATTAATACAACCACCTTCAGAATAATCTTCTCGCCAAAGAAATAGATTTAGCGCTTCTGTTTCAGATTTTCTAGAAGTTATTGAGGAGCTGAGGTACAAATTAGATACTGGACCTCATCACTTTCCACTGCTAACTCTACTGCTAACTATGGGGTATGATATTTAATTAAGGCGATTCTATGATTCAGCGCAGGTTCTAAGACAGCAGAACAACTTTCCATATTCCTAATAATGAATCAATGTTGTATTCCATCCACTCAAATCACTTCTAGATAATTTAATAAGTGGAATTACCCTCGGACCTCGAACGTAGATCTCTGATAGTCTTCAAAATGTTTCTATCATTTCTATTTAGGGTTTCAACACATCAAAACTTTTCACAACCATTAATTCCAATATCTTATAACTAAGCTTCAGATATCAAATAAACATTTGCTTTCGAACGCATTTTTCAGGTCCCTCTACTTAATGCTCTGTTCTATTTTTATGATAACAAAGAGAATCTGTTTTTTATTACTTCTTGAACGCCTGAAATATTATAAAATCTTCTTTTTAATTCACAGCTGCAATGCCTAACCTGAAATCACAAGTCCGTGCATGCTTGTTCAAGAGCAAATGCCAGACGAGAAACGAAAAAATGATCCTTAAACGACATTTCGTAGCCGCTCTTGCGGCGGGATTGCTGACATACATCCTTATTGATACTGAAGACAAGGTTATTGCATTGATGTACATTGGTATAAGCCTCTGGCTCAGCTACGGATGCATGATCAACGACTTCCTTAACGAAAAAGTTCAAAATACAAACCTTATGCTCACAATTAACGGACGCACGACAGCATTCTACTACTTAGGATATCATGTTGTTGCAGCAATCAAAAGCTCGATAGTTATCTCAATGGTAATACTGGCTCTTCTCCTCAGGGGACGCTCACCTGCGATCCTCGCACAAATTTACGCTCTTTATGTGGGGTCATCATTCGCGATGACATCATTTTGTCTCTTCTTCACGAGTTTCTTCAAATCAAATCAAATAAATCCCATTGTGACTCTATTCAGCCAATTCCAATCGTTCCTTTTCTATGTTGGGCTGTACACAGATAATTACATCGTCCAACTGCTACTCAGTCTTTCACCTAAAACTCCGATGATGTATGGAGTCGGCATGCTTGCTTTTGACACTCAGCTTGAGACTGGGTATACTTTAGAAACTTGCTATTTGACCATACTTTTTGATATGATATTCTATTATACGCTTTTCGTTGTTCTCAATGCTTCAACGTCCTCGAAAGTTGCGCTCTGGAACGCGTTTATTGGCTTTTTCAAAAACAAATTCAAGAGAGAGAAGAGGATTCATCGATCGCAGACTTACCGGCAGAAAGATTCTGTAAGAATAAAGAAACTAAATCTCCCATTGATAGAATTGGAAGAAGTAAATCAAGATGGAGGTGAGACTTCAACACATAATCAATACGGAGAATCCCCTACACACAAGAAAAAAGTTGTTCTAAGAGTCAAGCATCTTGAAAATAAGAGTGAGGGCTCTGAAAAAATTGAAAATCTTTCTCTAAAATTGGTGGAAAACGAAGTATTTACATTGGTTATTAACGACCCCATTGTAAGGTTGTCAATTTTGAAACTACTCACTGGAATAATCCTACCACAAAGAGGGGATATCCTAATATATGACATGCAGTACTCTCACGAGCCTAATCAGGTGCGCAGTACTTTTGGTGTTGTATCTCACATGAATTTGGGGCTTGCATACATGAAGGTCGAAGAAATCCTAACTGTTGCTAGCTACATCCGCGGCATGCAACCTCCTGAAGCTCAGGCCCGGGTTCAGGAACTGTTAGAGGAGTTTCAACTTACTGCATCAAAAAATAGTCCTCTAAGTTCCTTATCTGCGTTCCTTTACCGAAAAGTCATGTTCGCGATGGCTCTTGTTCATGATCCTGAGTTTTTAATCCTTGATCAACCAACTGTGAACCTTGATCTACCAAATCAGCTTCTGATCTGGAATATCATTAGCAAATATCGTCAAAAAGGGAAAACAATCATCATTCTCAGCAACAGTGCAGCTGAGGCCGAAGAGGTGTCCACACGGATAGGAGTGATGGATGGAACAACGCTCGTTTGTAAAGGTCCGCTTAATCATCTTCGGAAAATCTATTCAGTCGGATATGACCTCTCAATGACCGCCTCGGAGGAGACACCAATGGAATGGAGAGATGAAGCATTAGGAATTTTGAAGGAGGTGCTCAAAAAATACGATATCGTTCAGAATACAGACACCGAATTGAACGTATTTCTGACGACAGAAGAGCAGCATAAGTTTTCCGAACTCTTTAAGAAGTTAGAATCTATAGAAGGGATCCATTTCACGCTTTATTCCTACAGTCTCTCACATGTTATCACAAAACTCTCCATGAAAATGAATGTACATGGAAAGTTGACTCGAGGGAATTCCGATGCATGTAAGTTCGAGAGGAGAGAATTACGTAGGAACTCCACTGTAATCAGGGCCCACACTTTTAAAAAGTCTCCCAAGTTCAATTTTGGCTTGCAGCTTAGAGCTATGTTCTTCAGGCGGTTCTGTATTACCAAGCGATTTCATGAACGAATCTTCTGGAATTGCTTCCCTCTTGTCTTTTTGGCTATACGAGTGGCTCTCTTTCCAGTCACTGAAAATGCTGAAAAGCTCAAAGTTTTCATCATGTTTTCACATATTACAGGATCCGGAACAAATGCCTACACAATCATAACCGAGAGGAATAGCAAGACCAAAATGTTGATGTATATGATGGGGCTGCGCCGTCTGTCTTACTGGTTGGGAAATTTGATATTTGACTTGACTCTAGCAGTTACTGTCAATATGATCTACGTGGTTGTCGTATACTTCTTGAACTTGACATATGTCTGCAACTATCCCGTTTATTTGTTCTTCTTGTTGAGTTGCTTTGATTGCTACGTGATAATCTTATGCTACTGCTGGAGCTACGGTTACGCGAACCCGGAGTCCGCACAACGACTCTTAGGACTTACTCTAATGGTGATGTTTGTCCCATTACCGTTCCTCATCCTCAACTCCTCCCTGTTAGCAAATCACCCTTCCCTTTTATCCGTGGTCCACGATTTTACTTACCTAATTTCTCCTATACAAGCGATGTATGATGGTGTAGAGTTCATCATGAGGCTTGATGAGCTACCAGCAGACCAAGACTTTTTACCCTTCAGGAATCGTTGGATGTATCCTCTCTCGATGCTAGTATGTGCTGCAGGATATTTCTTTTGGCTCATCTGTTTGAGAGACCCAAAGGAAAATAAACTTTTTGACAACAATAAAGCTAAAGTAACTCCCAAACCAGCAGAGCGATTGGTGCTCCCAAACCAGACCCACATCGCTGAAGAATATGAACGAGTCGTAAATCCTTCGAATACCGATGAAATTCAGGTTCAAGAACTCAAAAAAGTGCTGCCTTCTGGAAAAGTCGCTCTTAACTCTGTAACTTTTGGTGTAAAAAGACAAGAGATCTTTGGTATCGTCGGGCCAAGTCGTTCAGGAAAGACAACAATATTAGAAACGATAGCTGGTTTAAATACGAGGACGAGTGGTGACCTTAGATTATTTGGAGTGGACATTTATGAAGAAAGCTACGATATTTTTAAATTTATTGGATTAAGCACTCTTGGTTGCACCCTATGGAATCATTTGACTGTTGAAGAGCACATGAAAGTGATGGGGATGATTAAAGGAATCTCGCCCTCTGAATTGAAAAAAGATATGGCTTATCTAATCAAAACACTTGATCTCACGTCGAATCTTGGTAAACCATTGAGCACGCAGTCTCCTTCTGTAAAAAGAAAAGTTTCTTTGGCTCTCGCTCTCATTGGATCACCTTCAATAATTCTGTTGGATGAGCCTGTGTTGAGTTTCGACTCTCAGACTAAAATGAAGATTTTCGAGATTCTCAGACGATATGCGACAGATAGAGGCGCAGCCATTATCTTTGCTACCCAAAATATACAAGAAGCTCTCAAATTATGTGATAGGGTTGCAGTCATGTTGAATGGAGAGCCCGTTTGGCTGACCTCTGTTGACCATCTTGTTGAAATATATGATAATTGCTACTCGATTTTTCTGCAGAAGATGTCCGCCGATCAAGAGTCTCTCTTGAACGATTTACAACAGTTACTACCAAATATTATTAGGAAGGTCTCACCAGTGTCTTCATGGGAAGCATATCTGATTGAGAATCTTCAAGTCCCATTGAGCAAAATCTTCGAGCTGCTTGGGAGCTGGAAAAGGGATGGCAAAATCTCTGACTTTTCAATAACTGCTTCAGGCATCGAGCAAAGTTACACCTATATTTCTCAATTCCAATCATAAATCCAAGGAGCTTATGCTTTAAATATGATGAGGATTCGCTTGGTTTTGTAAACATTTCGAGTTAGAGTTTGCGCTAATCAATATTTTTAATTGTTTTATAGAGAAGTGATACAGAATTCTCTCAAGTTTTCAAATTTATTGAATCCTATGTCATTTTCTAAATTTGAGGCAGCTACTTCACATGTGAGTTTATTTTCGTTTTATTGTGAATAATCTATTCTGATTACTTTTATTGTTCCTGTTTGTGAGTAAAACCTATCACCATCATAATCATTTCTTCTTACAGTCACTTGAGATTTAAATTTGTTTTACCAATTCTATGGAAACTATGTGAAAATGCTACCTAACTTGAATAGCAATAGGTTGTTCGTGATAGTAAGAGGTATTTTTAAAAGAATTTCAATTTCACAAATTTTCGCTGATGAAGAAAAACTTTCATTTACTTTTTAGATGGCATTCTATGATGAAATTTTCCTTAGAGGTTCACTGATCCGAAAATCTCTAGAACCTCTTAACTATTGGGAATCAATTTCAGCGACATCGAAAATTAATGTTTTGTGTTCCATTTTCTATCTCAAACAATCATTTTAATTTTGGGAAGTAAATCTAATCTGATTCAAAAATAGGCTCGATTTGTTTTAAAGACTCGCTACTGCGTTTGCCGAACATCAAATGAGGAAATAATACCTTTGGTATTTTCTCTTAAAGCATTTAAACCTATCTTTCATAATTTGTTGACAAGATCTAGCCTTTTCTACAATTGGTTTTCTATTAATGTTGCTTGGCCAACATTGGAGTTAGTTGAACTCAAGTGCTTAATTTCTGATTTTTACCCCTAAAGTTTGTGATTCTAAAGCAGTTTCCTTTTCGGTGTTCTCTTGTTAAATTATTTTTTCAGATTCAGTTTGAGATTGCATTCTGAAAAATTCTTAAATCAAAAAAGATTAATGTTGATAAATATTCCTGCAATTGCGAGGTTTAATCGTACGTAATTTCTATTAATCGAACAAAGTTTCCTCTTTTTTTTGCTTCCTTCTCAGTGATTTATATCATTAAAGAGGAGATACTTACATTTATTTGAAGCGCTGAACAAATGCATGGGCGGCAAAACCGGTTGCTCTTGTTTCGGTCTTTTTGTTTGCTTCTCATTGGAAAAGAAGAAATTCAGCAGCTTGAGCAAAATTAACTTATTAATTTTGAGTGAAAACCTTCGTTTTCCAGAAATTTCTCTCAATCATTTCAACTGCTTAAACTGAATTTTTTTCCATCACGGCCAGTGACTATATACTTCGTCGTCCGTTCGTTGAAAATTATCAAATAAGACAATTAATTATTTTTTATCGATCAATTTCCTTCTATAGGTGATTCGATTAGATTAAATTTGATTCTGCTCATTTCTGTAGGCGCTAACTAACTTATTTTCAATTATTTCGAAGGCTGGAATCGTTGCTGCTTAGTTGGTTCCTTTTTGATAGAAATTATATAAACAGTTTAGTTAAAAAGGAAAAGAAGCTAATTTAACGAAGGACAGAACATCTCGTTAAAATCAGATAAAAGTAATGCATTTCACTTCGTCCTGGGCCTAAAATATATCATTTGCTTCACTTAGCACCAACAATTTACACTTTGCTTAACCAATGCACAACGTACTCAGCGAAACATTTGAGGCCTTGAATAACCGGAGTAATGAATTTCCTTTAAGCAAAACTTCTCTAATCAATGATTGTACAGCCTATCAATCTGATAAAGAGATCGCATTCCATATGCTATTCAATAATCTGGGAGAGTTTATATCCGAATTAAAGCGTGAAAAGAGTAAAGAATATGCCAACGCAATGATACTTGAGCAGGTAAGTTTACTTATTCTTCACTCTACTGTGAATTGTTTTTGACAAAACTCTGCATGAAATCTTCCTTTGACGCTTGCTAACTGATATTGCTATCTAGAATTACGACGATATAATAGAGAAAGAAAAAGCGACGGAATTTTTTGCGAATTCAGCAAATGAAATGATAACAAACATGAGAACACAGCTGGAAACTGATGGGATCTTTCATTACATTCCTTTGGCCCAGCTGAACAAGATGATAAGTGATACAAAACAGGAGCTTCTCAAAAATTACCAAAAAATGCTTGAATCAATAAATAATAAGGTAAAATAGTGCATTCGAAATGAATTAATCATATTTTTTGATTTTCCAGCAGAACTCTTCTGAAGCTGGCTCCGATGATTCGAAAAAAGATCAAGAATTGAACGAGAGTATAACTCCACAAGCAAGAAAAGGCAGAAAAGGGAAAAATAAGATTCCAAGACGTGCTTTACTCATACTCAAAAATTGGCTGACCGAGCACTTCAATGATCCTTATCCGAACACCCAAGAGAAATTAAGGCTAGCCAGAGACACAGGAATAACTCTAAAACAGGTAATTTATTCTAAAGAATGGTCACAATTAAGTTACCTCTTAATTGCTGGTAGGTTCAAAATTGGTTCACTAACGCTCGGGGCAGAATCTGGCGTAAAACCTGTAATCCAGAGAAATTTTCATCAATGATAGAAGAGAAATTGAAGCATACAGATGGGAAGTTCGTGATCCCTCCGTCCAAATTTAATGGTTAAGATTCTTGTTAATTTTCAAATAAGGCCGGGCTGCAACATCAACATCAACACAACTATTTTACAATTTCCCAATTAACAAGGTTTTTGTGGTTTCTGTGATTGAATCCAGATGCGAAGTTTATGGAATCGTGTTGATTTTCGTTTGTTGACTTCGCAAAAAAAGGAGTTATTAGGTATGTATTAAATTATCGCAATTGCATTATATGAATTTCGTGTAATTTACCTCTGTATCTCTTCCATATTCATCGTATTCATACTGTAATATAATCAAGCCACGTGAGTTGGTGAGGAAATTGAAAAGAATTAAGGAATTTTGGAAGAGCATTTCAATTCTTTGAAAAAGACAACACCTATGGAATTCTAACTATTGACTCAGAATTTGAGATCTATCGATATCTTTGATAAACAATTACATCGAGTTCCTTCTCTACTCAGAAAATGAGGGAAAAAAATAGCTAAAAATTCAGGGTTGTTTAAAAAGATATTTCAAGGTTGTTCAGACTATTTAAGGCAGTTGACACGGAGAAATATAATTGAAAATTAGATTTGGATTTAAAATCGAACTCGCTCAGCAATTGGGACATCCAAGTAGCCCACTGTGCTTAATTCGAGATGCGAGTCTGAGTAAATAAAGCAGATCAAGCTAACGACAGAAGAAATTGCTGGAAGGGCATCTCAAAAATGCTCTTTCAATCATTTTCCCAAAAAGAGAAGAAGTCTCAGACGAATGGACCAACAGCAAGTCTAGTAGGTAATAAAAGCTGACTTTTTTCCCCCTTCTCTTTCTTCTTTCTCTCGACGAAGCAAGTTTGCGGTAGTGCTCTTGGTTAATCCTTTTGCACTTTGGTATATAAATTTGCGACATAAATTGGGCCTCTCCTGGGAACCTTCTCTACCAATGGTTTGGTTTTGTTAAGAGGCTCAATATTCCACTCTTATTTCTTCTCTTTTCTTTCCAACCAATTAGATTTAAAGACTAACTTCTCTGACTTAGGTTTTTATTCTCTTATGAAGAAGACAATCTTCCGGTATCATAAAGCGCCAACCAGCGCCTAGCTCATAGAGCCTCAACGTCCAAGATCCCATTCTGTTGTCTTAGATCAAATAACTCTATATTTTTCAAAAAAATTCATACTTTTGTTCCTATTTTAATAATTAATGTTACTACGATGCAAGGCATTACATTACTTGTAATTTCGTATCACTTCTGTAAATGAACAAAAGCAATAAGTTCTCTTTCAACTAATTAATGAATGGCTCTATCAATCATGATAAATTTTCCATCTTGTCGTGCCACTTAACAAATTTCCTCCGACTGATTTTATTGCTTTTCAGTCATGATAACATAAACAATTCATGTTTGACACAGTTCTTTGAGAAAACGATGAGAATCGCAAGTTAAAACCCAGATATCTGAATTCATCCCAAGTAAATTTAAATAAAATGATCAAAACTTTTACGAAGTTCCCGAAGAACCATTGTACCAGATACTTTTCAACTACTTTGAATGAAGGCTTGCGATTTTGCGTACTTAAGCACTTTCTGTCTTCAACTGTGATAGATTATAGGAGCCGGTCCAGCTGGATTTCACATGGCAAAACAGATTCTAAAAGATATCCCCAATTCCTATGTAACTACTTGAAATTCTTAAAGGAGCTCACAATCTTAGGTTGATATCTTTGATTCGCTTCCTTTTCCCTTCGGATTGGTTCGCTATGGAGTCGCGCCTGATCATCAAGAGGTGAAAAAAATAACAAAAGATTTTACTCAGGTTACAACTCTTCCATCCAACCTTCTAATAGTATCGAATACTTATGTCCAGGTTGCACAGAACCCGCACTTCAGATTTTTTGGAAACGTTCAACTCGTATATTGCTATTTGGAGATGACATTATCTAAATGCTTTCAAGGGAAAAGATTTGCATATAGATGAGATCAAAGGCAAATACACTGGCATTGTTTTCACTTATGGAGCGCAAAGTCAAGCCCATCTTAACAAAACATTGAACTCACAGCAATTGTTTTCAGGTGATAAAAAGCTTGGTCTTGAAGGAGAAGACACGCTGAAAGGAATCTATTCTGCTCGAACAATCGTTAATTGGTACGAGCTCAAGTTTAGAAATGTGTATAAGATGAAATAAGGTACAATTCACATCCGAATTTTTTGGATCTCTCTGAGCGCTTGGGCAAAGATCATGATATGAAGAACATGATAATCATTGGGTAAGCAGCAGATTTGTCAGTGATCCTCTAACATGGCTTAGAAATGGTAATGTGGCTGTTGATGTCGCTCGAATTTTCGCGAAGAGTGTTGAGGAACTGAGGCCCACGGACATTAATAACGATACATTAGAGCTGAAAATGAGGAAGCAAACAGAAAATGTAATGGCTCTCGTTGCTTCTTTAAATTGTACTCTCTTTCTGAAATAGATAATCATGGTGGGCAGAAGAGGATTTATCCAAGCTGCATTTACCACAAAAGAGCTGAGAGGACTTACATCAATCAAAGATGTCGAATATTATTTGGTGAAAGAAGAGCTCGAGAGCAGCATGAACGAGCAGAGCCTAATTGAACTGCAAGGTATGTCTTCTTGGATGATTTACATCTGATCCCCTTTGAAGGAGACAGAGATAAGATAGATATCCGAGTTCGAGCCAATAAACGAAAACTTGAAATTATAAAAAAGCTCCCGGTTCTGAAAAATTCTGAGGAATTAAGACAATTATTGGACACCAAACCAAAAGGGAGAAGAATGATTTTCCGTTTTCTTATGAGCCCAATCCAGTTGATCGGTCACGAGGGAAGAATATCTGAAGTCGTTTTCCAAAAGAACTACCTGCAGGTTTTTTCCCCTCGCAAACCTGCCTAATTTTTCATGCTAACTTAGGGTGGAATGTTTGGTCAAAAATGCCTTCCAGATCCAAAGAAGCCAAATGAAGTTCTAAAATGCGACGTCTTTTTAAGAAGCATTGGCTACAATGCACATCCTCTCCCAGGAGTTTTATTCGATCAAGGCAGTTCTGTCATTCCGACTTCACATGGATGCGTCCTTTCTGAGGTACTCTGATGATATTAGATAAAAAAGAGTAAAAAATGATAGGCTCATAAGGAACAAATTGAAGTTGGCCTATATGCAGCTGGCTGGATTAAAACAGGTACCTCGTTTATTGCAAGACACTGAGGTTTATTATTTTCTTATTTTTTCATTTAAGGACCGATTGGAGTTCTTGATACAACCTTGAAAGATAGTGTGGTAATGACTGTGATATTAGCATATTGTTGATCTCACAACTCATAGGAAACTTTCATCAACATCAAGAATCATTTCCTGAAAGGATTTTTACAACCGAAATTTGACCCCTTCCGTAATTATATGATCTGTTGTTATAAATCTTACTTAATTTCAAACAGTTTATATCGATGCTATACTGAAAGAAAGAGGAGTCAGATACTCTACCTTTAAAGACTGGGAAAAAGTTGACTACTACGAAAAACAGGCTGGCGACGCGATCGGAAAGGTACGTGAGAAAGTTCGCACCACAGAAGAATTTTTTAAAGTTGCCTCTGCAGAGCATTAAAACCGCTTAAATCATGTCGTGCAAATTTGTATCATGTGTAGCCATGTTATAAATGAAAAACAACTCAGGATACTCTCAAAATATTGATTTTTGAGTTTGAGGATGAGGTATGATCTGTGACTTGCTCTGACCAGCATCCAAAACAACTTAAGGCAAGGCATTAGCTCTAGTACGATAAAACATATGATTCTTTAAATTGATTAATTATCAGTGTGGATTCATTCTCTCTATGAGTGTTAGCCCACAAAAACTTAGTTTAATTTTATTAGGCGAAGCACTTTCAATTTTTATTATTTTTCTCTCAACCAAATTTTTACTGGATTAGATTCATGTGGATTTCAATGGAATATGTATTTCTTTTTCGGAAAGATTCATTAGAGTCTTAAGGTTTGAGATAATAATTAAATGTTGTGATTTTATTCCATTGCGAGAATAACATTGGAGTCTTCGTCTTGGGTGATATGTGAGCTTTTTGTCACTGGGCTGGTGTAGTTCATGTTAGGGTAGGAGGCGCAGTTAGCGATTCCGCACATGTTCTTGCCTCTGATGATTCTCACATAGCCTTCTTCACCCCACTGGGTACCCCAGCTGTTTTTGCCGATCCAGTAGTCGAGTCCGGTGTTGGAATCAGTGCCGTAGCCAATAATAGTGAGGGCGTGATTCACAGTTTGGCCACTTTGGCAAGTGCTGGATTGGTAGATACCTCCATCGTAGGTAAGGAAGTCATCACCGACCATCATGCCAACAGCAATTGGTCCAAAAGTGGAAAGAGCTTGGTAGATGGCTTGCTCGTCACCAGGGTGAATATTGGCGGTACCATTGTAAACTCTGGCGTAGATATTTTGTTGCTTGAATCGGCAGCTTCCACCTTGGTTTTCGAATGGATAGGTGTTCTCAGTGCTCAATCCGTTGGCGTTTTGAAGATAATTGAAGGCTTTGAAAGGAAGACCTCCGTCACAGCCGCTGTTTCCGAAGTTGGCAGAGCAATCAATAGATTGTTGTTCTGAGGTCAAAACAGGAGGAACTCCAGTTCTGATGCCCCAGTGGGATTCGACGGCGGCAGCGGCAGCGAAAGCGTAGCTTGCACCACAGTTCTTTTGGTCTCTGATTGGGGTGACGACTGACTTGTCTCTCCAATCGAAGAATGAACCCTTGACACCAACTGGGCCAGCTGATTTCTTAATTGGAGCAGAGCTCATTTGGCAAGTTTGAGGCTTCATAAGGGTGGCACCAATCAACTCAGAATTGTATCTTCCAGTGAACTTGTTGACCCCACGGGTGAAGGTTTTATGTGGGTTCTGGTTGTGGCGGATAATGTCATTGACTTTCTTGATGAAGACAGCCTCACGGTCAGCAGTTGGGGTAATATCAGCGTTTCCATGCTTGGCGTGCCATTGTTTGAAATAGTGCTTAAGTTCCTCACGAGTTGGCATACCGGAGCCTGCTTTGAAATAATGATTCAAAGGTCTGAGAGTCTGAGGAGCGATTGTGCTGTAGACACAGCAAACAGCGGAAAGGAGGAGGATAACCTTGACGATCTTGGACATCTGTTCCAAACTCGGAATTAATTAATTTGTTTTAACAAAGCTGCTCAAGAGCAAATTAATAACCTCGATCTCTCAGCCTCAATGCACTGAGAGTAGATGGAGGCTTTTAGCTTATGAGTAATCGTTAATTTTGGTCTTTCTGTACGTTGTTACCTTAGTGACAGTATCCTGTTCAATCTAGAGTGCTTTTTCCCGTATATTTATGCATATTGTCGTTTTAGCGGATATATTAGCTATTTGAGAGTGTAAAATATCAGCAAGGCAAAGTTTATAAGCTGTCTGACTGAAGTAAACGTCACACAAGTGAGTATATTCTTTTCCAAATCGAAGAAAATAATGCAGTTTTACTTGAATTTCTGAAGAAAATCAGAGAGGACAGAAATGTTGAAATTTGCAGACGTTGGTGATTCGTTATCTGAAAAACTCTGCTATTTTCTCCCTATTCGTGAAATTCTCTGCTGATGTCAAGGTTTTGAGCGAAAATACATTTGTAAATTACATCTCTTTATTATCTATAAACTGAAATGGAGGGAATATCTAATACTCTTGAGCTCCCTCATTTTTCAGCTTACAAATGGTTTATTCCTTGATTAAAAATCAGCAATTAACTAGAAGTTGCTTTTTAAAAATAGGGAATTGACACCAACAAGGTAATGAATCGGTTTTCATGTTCGATATTTGTAAGTATTTACTAGAAAATTTTATGAAGAACCATCATTACGGAATCATCTATTTTATACAAACTCTTTCGCTTTTTGTTTTAATTCTTCATGTTCAAGTAACCCTTTCAGTTAATTCATTACAAAAACAAAAAAGCGAATCGAAATAAAATCTATCGAAAACAAGCACAGCAAATTTATTTGTAAATACTTAGAAAATATTAAAATATGTACTGTGGAAATAATTTTGGAGTGATCCTTTAATTTTTCACACGAGATCGATCGTAGGCGAATAGCACCCTTGGAAATGGAATTAAAGAATTTCCCAAGGGCATTTTTCGAGAGAGAGAGAAAAGCCGCCTCATTAGAAAAACAATTTTGTTATCTATTTGCTAAACAAATTCAACATTATTCAATTTTTGTGGATACATTCTAATATCTTCTATTTCTGTCATCACCACCTATGAATGTTAAGTTTTACAGTATGATTAAATTATCTTTATCGGTTTCAAAAATTCACACCCTGAAAAATGTTAAAATCATTCGTCTTCTTTCCCAATATATGTGCAGACTTATGGAGGTAATCACAAAAAGTGATCAGACTCAGATTTATTCTTAAGATTTGGAGGTCAGTCTGTTGCTATTGAGCAAAGTTGTTACTTCTTAAACCCCAATCTTGTCTTTAAATCAACCATCAGCTTTATTTCACATTTAGTTGGGTTTCCACTGATTTTTCAGCATATAGACTTCTTTAGTTTCGGGATGGAATTATCTCCGTAAAACATTGCCTACAATTAATAAAAATTTTCACTTGATATTCTTTTTGATGATCTGAATCAAATTTATTCAATTAAGAATATAAAAACATCTTGAACTGACTCATGATAGTCAAATTTTTTATTTTTTGGGGCGATCAGCCGACCACTTTGAAACAAAAACACAGTATCCCTATTGTAAAGAGGTCTGAAACAACTGATTTTTCGAGACTCTGAACTTTGGAAATAAGTAATTTATTTCAGAGACAGTATGGCCCAATTTATGCGAGATGAACCCATTAACAGTCTGCACTCAGTTTCTCTCATTCTTCAATGATATCATCTGGGTCAGCAAAAACGACCCTATTCCCAATTTAATAAGCCCATAATAATCTTAACATTCAACAGTATTTGTGAAAAATATAAGTGTAAATAAACTCAATTTAAACGCAATTACTCTTGCTAATTATTTACGTCGTTTCGAGAAATGTCTTATTCCAGGTATTCTCCTCGAATCCCTTGATTTCAAATAGTTTGACCTTAATTTAATAGTTCCAAATACGGTGACTTGCTTCGAACTTTAGGTAACTTTCGAGTGCAGCTCGAAAAGGATTTTCGCAAGAGAGCAGATGATGGCGATATACTGGCCCAAGAACAAATAGCGACACTTTTGGGCGACTGGAGTGTCACTTTAGCCTTTGATGCCGAAGATGCTGAACATTGGTTTCGAGAAGGAAATCCGAAACTCAATAAAGAATACGACTTTAAGTCAAATTTAAGTTTCTTAGACAATTTCTTAACGTCATTCATTTAGCCGGCTCTCCTTCAAAGAATTCTATGAAATCTTTCAGACATGGCTTCAATACGAAGATTCCATCGAGATCGAAAAAGCCTTGGATCAAGCCGAAATGTCTCAACGAAAACTAAGCGATGATCGTCCCAATTCACCCCGAAGAGCGAACACGATAAATATACCTCCAAGTGAGTATCGCGAGCTTCCTGGTTCTAAAATTTTGTGCATTTGTGATAGACTATCCCAAAAATCGAAAGAAGCTGGAGCAATATCGAGAGCAGAATCACTCGTTGATTGAAGAGCATTTCAGTGCACGCGTGATTGAAGATAATAAAATCGCAGTCCAGGATCTCTTCCCCTTCCTGGAAGCTTCACTTCATTTAGAAGGCAAGGAAGGATTAATGTTCTTGGAACGTCACTTTGATAACGAAGATTTTTTCCAAAGTATCAACAGCTATAAGAGGCTCTTTGCCATCTGTTCAGACTTTATGGTATATCGCAAAGGATTCAGTAAATAATTGAGTGGAAGTGGATTTGCTAATTGGGTTTGTTTTGTTCTTAGAAAAAGGACAATTTGATGTGAAACAAGTGCTTCTTAGTTTCCAAGATTGCTTTGAGCTTTTGGATTTCTGGTTGAGCACTGATAAAGAAGTTATTGTGCTTACAGACAAGGAATTTGAGCAAAAGCAGTCGCTGAGAACGGACACCATACGAATTCCCAAGGTACTACCCTTTGAACCTCCCAAGAACTTGGCTCAAAAGAAAGAAAACGGGATTTTACGCGAGAGCAATCACGGTGGAACCCACAAAGAAAGTGTCACACATAGAGAGTATACCTCTCAAAAGGAGTCTAATGGCAGTCATGAGAGCGAGATTATGAGAACTTTGAGAGAGAGTATGAAGAGCTGTGAGCTTGCTATTAGTGTTTGCCAAAATGAAGAAGAAAAGAGGATGTTGGCCAATGCGATTCAAACACTCAAGAAGAAAATATCACTACTCCAAAATGAACCAAGAACTGTGCAAAGAACTGTAGTACTCGAAGAGACGAGTCCAATGGAACGCAGAATGAGGGGTCTGAGTGAAATATATCAATTTTATGCTAAACAGCACTTACGCTATGGTATTTATGCTCGCTTTGACACTTGCCGAAGAGAGAAGCAAATCATGAACTTTGGAGAGTTTGTTTTTGTTATCAAGGATTTTAATCTCTTGAAAGACAAGAGTGACAAACCACAGGTTCAAGAAATATTCAAGTATTGCTCTTCCAACGGAAAAGAGCTTGAATTTTTCGAATTTCAGGTAATTTACAAATTAATTACGGAGTAGATTCACTTCACATTATGTTTAGAGAGCATTAGAGGAACTTGCCTTAGTCTACTACAATGACGATGAGGATGATGACGATCAGCGTGTACCTCAAAATGTAGATGACAAAATAGAAGCATTTTATGGATTAATGGGTCTGGATGATGGCTCAGTAAGAACTCTTTAGCACGGAAATAATAATAACAACCTTTTGGATATTTAACATTAGTACCGAAAGAAGATCCAAGATAGACAAATGGCTTCTCAAGAAAAAAGGGCTCATAAAGTTCCACCATTTTTAAAAGGACTCATACCCGATGGAAAAGGAGCTGGAGATGAATTAGAACGTAAAAAAAATAATCGACTCTCTAAAATAAATTTGCGCTAGGCAAACAAATCCAAACCGAACGATTACGAGTGGTTGCACTACACACTGATCCAAGCCAACCAAAATTCACCACGAATAGTGATGACACACCTCATGCCCGAAGCAGTGAACACTCTTCATCTTTCATCCTCTGATATTTATTACTAGCCCGATACGGTGGAATAAAACCGGTAAAACCTCTTTTCGCGATTGATTCTTCTAATGGCGGCGGTCACGCTAGCTCACAAAAGCTGCTCGGAGGGTATATTCTCTCACAAGATTCAAGTTTAATTGATTCTGTTCTTAGTTTACGTTCTCCACAATTCAGCAGACATGTCAAGTCGCCTTCCGTTCACTTTCCAAACAGCACGAAAAACGCAAGAAGTAATGATAATTCGTTAGAACCGAGTGCGAGGAAGGGTGGACATGAGAGGCATCGAAGCAACGATTATCAAGCTTCACGTCAGCAACCTCCTAAATATGGCTTTAATAAAAATGAGATGCTTGAGAGAGCAAGTCAAATCGAAAAAGACAGGCAGCGAAAAGAACAAGAAGTAATGCGAGACATTATATTTTCTTTCCAACTAAATGTTATTAATCTAGCTTTTGAAGAATCTTTACGCGAACCAAGACAACAGAATCAGAAAAGGTGTTGACAAGTATGCCAGGTTTTGAAGTAAAACTTCAAAATAGGGCAAACTCTAAAAACAAAAAATATATAGGAAATTTTTTCACTTTAGATTATATGTTCTTCTGATTTCTACTTTCTTCAATAAGCAGCTTGATTCTCTCAAGCAAGGCATCTCCGCTATATTTAGATTATATATAGATAGGGCAATTAATTGTATTCTAATCAAACTACCGACCTTGTTTACATGAAAAAAAACATATATAAACAGAATATAAAAACACAAACACCAGAACTATTTTTCATCAATGGAGTAACAACCATTGTCTTTGACTCTTCTTATTCTTACCCAATAGCTACAATAACGCCATTTCAGTCGCCCAGAAAAAAGCCGTCCTTGAACAGAAGCTTAGAGAGAGCGGAGAGGAGGCTCGGTAAGATATTTCTGAAAGACAGGCTGTTACAATTCTATCTCATTCAAATTTAGTCTTGAAGAATACCTTAGAACCAAGCTTATCGAGTCCGGTTGGAAGGACGAATTAAAAAGAGAGTGCAAAGGTAACAAACAAATTGAAAACTCTCGTGTCATAACTTAATTTAATAAGATCTCATTCGCAAAAAGGGCTTAGAGAAGGTTACGATCGAAGATCTCGTCGCAGAGCTCGTTGTTAGAGGACGAGCTAAGGTACCCAATAAAATTAAAGAGGATCTTTTGGCCAGAGTGAAAAACTATTTTGAAGATGAAGGATATTAATGTGAAACACATATATAATACACTCTTTTCTGTTGTATTCAAAAGTTTATTACGTTAATCTAAGTTTAGCCTGTTTCTCTTACAAATTATCTCACTCTAGCTACTATTTCTTTTTTTTTTTAATCGAATGAATGGAGTTTAGCCTAAGAACTAGCCTAAGAGGAAGAAGTGATGCTTATGTATTTTGGTGTTTGAGGATTTTTCAGGCTGTGATACTGCGAAATCGATGGAATGAAGAAAAATAAATTGTGAGACTTCTTTTTGAGTAAAAAACGATCCCAATCAAAGACTCACTACCCTGCTACATTTCCGAAAGCCATACGGAGCATCATTGTAGCATTCTTCTTTACTTGGCGGTGGTTCCAACGGTGGTTTCGTCAGCAACGAACTTCTTGTCAGTCTTTCTCTTTCTGGTATCGGCGTTCTTTTGTCTTCTGAGTTCTGCTTG
>ENA-UOTZ01001127-UOTZ01001127.1-compost-metagenome-genome-assembly--contig:-NODE-1127-length-19847-cov-15.978806_pt1 | contig 19847 bp, 8 predicted proteins | sample MGYA00238144_ERZ746983 | MGnify/ENA primary metagenome ERZ746983 (study PRJEB28759, sample SAMN06268863) | compost metagenome | isolation source: single cell | place: USA: California, Emeryville, Joint...
GGGCATAAAGCATCGATATAAATCTCTCGCCATGCAGACTAGCTATATCTATTGGGTTCTTAGATGATTGGATGATTGGATCAGAATTCTCTTTTGAACAAGGCTTATTCTCCCATTTTCTGGTCAGGCATTGGCCTTCTCACTTGGTCTAACCTGTTCAGATTCTTGGAGCATTCTCTTTGTCCTCAAAAAAGATTGTCTGAAAAAATTTTCATTTTTAAGGAAGCACGGATTCGAAACTCACTTTAAAAGAATCATCGAAGGTGATTAATTTATTTTATATTGATATTGATTCTTAAAGATGATCGGGAAATATTTGCAGAAGTGCGCAGTCAGAACAACCGGTCTGCGCTATTTTTCGCATCACCAACACCAGGAGGTCACTCAAAACTTTATCAACGGCGAGTTCCGACCTTCAAAAGCCTCAGAGTGGTTCGAGATCAAGAACCCAGCAACTCAAGAGGTTGTGAATAGAGTCCCTCAAACCACCAACGAAGAATTCAATGAAGCTGTGGAAAACGCTGCTGAAACCTTCAAGACATGGAAAGAAACCCCTATCCTCACTCGTCAACGATACATGTTCGAGTACGCTGCGAAAATCAGACAACACCACGAGGAGCTTGCCCAAGCTATCACTCGTGAGCAAGGAAAGACGCTAGTCGACGCTAGAGGTGACGTACAAAGAGGCCTTGAAGTCGTCGAACATTGCTGCTCCATCTCGACCATTATGATGGGTGAGACTGTAGAAAATATTTCAAAAGGAATTGACACCTACAGCTACAGAGTCCCATTGGGTGTTTCCTCCGGTATCGCTCCTTTCAACTTCCCCGTCATGATTCCTCTATGGATGTTCCCGGTTGGTATTACCTGTGGTAATACCTATATTATGAAGCCTTCGGAAAAGGTAGCTGGAGCATCGACCATCCTGGCTCGTCTCCTACAAGAAATCAACCTCCCAAAGGGAGTTGTGAACTTTGTTCAAGGAGGAAGAGACACTGTGAACAACATCATTGAACATCCAAAGATCAAAACAATCTCCTTTGTCGGCAGCAATCAAGCCGGTGAGTACATCTACAATAACGGAAGCAAGCTCGGAAAGAGAGTGCAATCAAACATGGGAGCCAAAAACCACGGAATCATCTGCCCTGATGCCGATAAAGAAGATGCTTTGAACGCTCTCACCGGAGCTGCCTTCGGTGCCAGTGGACAAAGATGCATGGCGCTTTCCACCGTTATTTTCGTCGGAGATAGCCAGAAATGGATCCCAGAACTCATCGAAAGAGGTAAAAAACTGAAGGTTAGTGCTGGTCATGAGCCTGATGCTGACCTCGGTCCTCTTGTTGATGAAGCACTGAAAAATAGAGTCATTAACCTCATCAATTCAGCTGAGAAAGAAGGCGCTAAGATCATTCTTGATGGTAGAAACATCAAGGTCGATAAATATCCAAACGGTAACTTCGTTGGTCCAACAATCATCGATGAAGTCACTACGAACATGAAATGCTATACTGAAGAAATCTTCGGTCCTGTGCTTTGCATTCTCAGAGCAAACACCATCGATGAAGCCATCAACATCATCAACAAGAATGTTTGGGGTAACGGAACAGCCATCTTCACCAGAAACGGTGCCATTGCTAGGAAATTCCAACACGAGGTCGAAGCCGGCCAAATTGGAATCAACTTGCCTATCCCTGTCCCACTGCCAATGTTCTCCTTCACTGGAAATAAAGGCTCTTTCAGAGGAGACCTCAATTTCTATGGAAAGGCTGGAGTACAATTCTACACTCAGTGGAAAACGATCACAAGCAGATGGAGAGAAGATGCTTCTGTCCTCTCTACCTCCATGCCAATCATGAAGTAAACACGACGTTCATTGGTGATTTCCTCGGGAGAGTACTGCAACCCGGTCTAACTGTCGAAGAAAATAGTTAGAAGAAGTAGGTTCACTTTAAATAAGCATTTAAATAATCTAATTATTTGTGAGATTCTATTATTAATACCTGCTTCTTAGCTCACACAAAAATTAAAAACGCCTAGATAAGGTCAAAATCCACTAAAAAATATCAACAACACGGTTTAGAGATCTCAATTATTTCGAAAATAATGAATTACCTTTAGCAGATGTAATTTTTCCTTTTATTACAACTGATTCTCATAAAGGCTCATTATTATAACTCATAAATGTTTATCACAGAGAGAGAGATGTATTGACAAGCTCATATATCGCACTCGATAGAAATTCACAGACTAAATTTTTTTCGCTGTCAATATAACATAACTAGCAATCAACGGTTTTTTCGATAATTCAGATGCGTGGAAATACTCACGCACTTCTTTTTCGTATAAATCTTCGAAGACTTTATTGATGAGCTCATCTTCTAATCCATTGCTTTTCATAGCGTTCCTAAGGGCCCCACTAGTAGCAGCTCTGAAAAGAGCTATATACCTCTTAGCGGACTCTTCGAGGTTCTGATCCAATACAAATAGGGAATTTTGACATCCATCCATTCCGAGCAGTTGTAGTTGAGTTTTTTTATCGTCGAATGGAGCCTTGACTCGTGTAACAGATCTCATGGCGATTGGCATATGATACAGCTCATCTTTGATTTGAAATTTGTTCAGAGAATTGATCAAGCATTTTCTGAGACCGATGAATGGCTGCATGAAGTTCAGATCTTCTGAGGTTGGAGGATCCGATATGGTGGGAATGAGACCAATCATGCAACCGTCTTTCTTGAGTTCTTTCTCTCTCAAACATAAAAGCTTCTCCCAGGCTTCGATAGCTTCTTTTTGCCACTCTTTGCCTTCTGGAGTTTCGCTCATGGTATCAACGTCGAAGTATGCCAAACTGTTTAACGTACCCGGGACTTTAGGAATAAAATGTAGAGCATGGCTGGAATGGATCAGATCAACACTGTTAGGAGGAAATAGTGATTCGTAAAAGCTCCTTCCGATCGAATAGATCCAGATATTACTGTATTTTTCTAACCCTGAAGTTACATTCTTCATCGCGAGCGAGAAGTCAGTAGAAGGAGCGTCTACGAGGTAGATGCAGATTGGAAGATCTTGATTAACCTCTCTGATCACCTTTATCATTAGATCAAAAGCTGGAGTAGCGCTCCTTCCGTCTGCACAACCAAGATCAACCATTACAAAAGGATTGCTGTTGTTCTCGAATCTATTAGGATTTTCCTTTATCATTTCTTTGACTGTCTCTTCAATCTTCTGGAACCTCAAGAGCTGTACGCTCTTCGGTCCAGAAGAATTTTCTCCGGAAGTTTGAGATCCCTTGTTTTCTTTTCCTTCCATATTTATTTAAATTGAATATTCTTCGAAATTATTCCTTTTTATTCTTAATATCATGTGTATCACGAATATATATATACTGACTGAAAAAAGTCTCTTATATAGTTTCGCAGAAAGGCTCTTATATTAATTTTGCGGAAAATTATTCTTAGCAACTATCATTTTTTTCTCTCTGAAAACTGATACATGTTATCAACCATCAAGAAGATGGGGATGCATTTTGTAGATCCTCATGTTGTTCTCAATGTATTTGATTGGATGTCCATTCGTTAGTTATTAATTGAACAAAGTGACATATTATGGCTGTTTGTATCAATATGATGACAGATTATGTTCATACATCTCTCTGTTTTATAGAAAAATTCAAACCCGCTGATTTTCATTTCCTTTGTATAGGATTCACTATTAGCAGCCTTAGAAATACCTACCTAGGAGGTGTTTAAGATTTTTATTCGTGGCGATTCACTCATACCTGGGAGATGCGGTTTAGTTGCCATTTTTCAAGTAGGCCTTGAGTTGTTTCAGAAACCCTTAACGTGATTTATAGATAATATCGCTCAGTTTTGGTTTGAAAAGTTCTCAGAGATTTGCCAAATATTTTGTTAACCCATAAATTTTTATTAAAATTGATATGTGTGAGAATGAGGGTCTCAATATCTGTATTTTGGGCCGGCAGGAATTGGAGAGTATAGGTATTAACTCCCAAATAATGCTGTTGTAACGCCAAGAATATACATCAATGCAAGTGAGTTTTGATAGGGAATTGATTCTGCTATCTACTGTACAATTCAAGGAAGAAAGCAATATTTACCGATATATATATATGCGTTGTAAAATCAAAGTTTGAATTTACACAACGTTGAGTCTTGTTCATCGCTGCTATGATTTTGAGGATTTCTTTAGCCTTTCTGTCTTCTTCATAAGGATTAGACGAGCAGATATTCATTTACACGTCACCCGAAATAGTCATTTTATAAGCTCCCAAGCCTTTTCTTTCTCCGAATGAAAAAAATGGAAAAATTTGAGCAAATTTCCAAACTAGGTGAATCTCTGCGTGATTTTAATAAGATTCTCTAATTTAATCGAATCTCTGGCTAGATGTCAGGTTAAGGATGGATCAGGAAAACGCAATTTTTCAGTCAATTTGATAACTTCATCCCTGTAAGTATTGAGCAGTAGCAGATTTATTCTAAGGAGTGGAAAAATATCGAAATCCAATAAAATTTATTTCTTCTTATTCTAAGCAAAAAAAGATCCACACAGGAATAATGATCAGAAGCGTTTCTGGGACCGAAGAGCCAAAGCGTCTCAAGACAGATGCCAAAATTGACCCCGAAATTCAGAATGCGATCAGACTTGCAGGTAGTTCAAGTTTAATACTTCCTAGCATCCTTTTTTCAATATCACTGAAATCTCTCTCGTCCCCTTTTAATTTATGATATAGAATCCAATCCATCAGCACTACTCGCTTGGTGCTCGGGCTATGATAACAAGGTGAAGATTACTAATTATGAAACTAAACAACAGCTTTGCGAATTCTATGGAGCGCAATCTCGAGAATTAAGTAGACTTTCGAAATTGTGCATTTAATATTCTGACTTTCATAGGTACATGGAGCAGAACTCATATTCAAGAAATTCCATGCACATCACTCATCATTTCACTCTATACTGCTCCTTATCAATTAACCAACTTGGCAATCTTTGATATTTCAAAGATTGAAACACCAAAAATAATTTACTCATTTGAGGAAGAGCCTTCAGGAAAACCAAATTATTTCATTTCTGAAAGTGATCTTTATTTGATTCTAGCGGCGAAATGGGGAGTTGTTTCATATAACATTAGAAGAAAACTAGTTGGGGGAATTTGCCGACAAGGAAAAACAGCTTATCACTTATTCAGTATCGAGTCCAATGGCTTTCAAACTAACTACACCGTAAAGCTATTAAGAAAAACACGTTGGCACTCTCAGTATCGAATCATGAAAGGTAGTTGCTGCTTTTCCCATCTTATTTCTCTCTTTATTGTTCCTAACGACCGAAATGTAATATCCCTCATTTGTTTTAGAAAATAACGTTACTGGAATCGATTTCGATGGGAATGGTGATCTTGTTGCGACAATTGACTACGCTGGTGTTTGCTTGATATCAGAAGTCAACTCTAGCAACTACAAATTCCATCTGAATATCGGGGATAAGTCAGGTGATTTGCTATTGCAGTCCATAAAATTTTTTGCCAGCTGCTCTTTTTTTACTGCCAGATATCGTCTTTGGCTCTTGGATTTCAGATAATCTTTTTATGAACGTCATTATTTTGTTCTTCGCTCTGATTTTTTGGGTGTTTTCTTGAGTAGACGCATTTGGTCGCTGCATCTGGAGTACCAATCCTGGAGAAGCATCATTATTCGTCAAGTTTAATAAAGCAGACCTGAACATCCTTGATACTGAGAAGAAAACCATGGTTTTGGCAAATCCCGTCAAACTTGACAGCAGTAATCGCTAAAATACTCAGCCATTGCAAATCTCTGAAATACTCTTTAAAAAATCCCATTTCCTATTTGCTAATCATAATCGCTCCTCCTTTGCTAAAAAATTATTTTCATTCTTAATAAATATTTTCCCAATTCTGAGGATAGGATATACCTTGTGGATTGATGTTTGTCCAAGGAATGGAAATTTACTTGTAGCGGGCGGAACTGATAAGAATATCATGATTTTTGATCGACGCCAACCGGAATTTGGCTCATTTTTCAAGAACATTCATGATGGTAACAAAAACTGGATTTTCTCATATTTTTCATAAAACATTACCAACCTTCCAACATCGCCTAAAATATTAATTTTAGATGAAGTCTATTGTGTAAGATGGGATTCAAATGGTGATACCATTGGCAGCGCCTCTTGTGATAATACCGTGAAATTAATAGACATTCGAGCTGGAAAGGTCAAAGGAAGAATAGAAGCAAGTAACTTGTTGCTCTTAACGAGATTTCAATGAAATATCAGAAATGGCTCATTCGGTTTGTTTCATTTAACGAATATTGAGGTCGGCAATTCCAATTGAAAGATTACTCTTGAGGGAAAAGAAGCAAAGAAAACTGCTTCGTAGATAAGAATAATTCATTCAGCATCTTGTTTACAATTCTATGTGTATGAGATTATATTCTGCAGTCATTATTAATTATCTTCAAAATATTAGCTAAAGAAATCAGTGCCTATACATTTTCAAAGTCCGAATTTTCTTTCACCTTTCATCTTCCAGATTACCAAGGTCCAGTAGTGGGCTCTTTCCAGAAGAGTTGAGAAGAAATAGTTTTAGTCAATTTCAGCCGTTTATTGGCTTCCTCTTTGGTGATGATTTGTGTATGTGAAGGATCAAAGTTGATCTTTTCTCTTTTGTCTGTGAACTCATATTTGATTATCAACTTGAAATTGAAAAACACTACATTTCATCATGCTCAAGTTTAATAAAGTAATTACACAAGATCCAAGGGATACTTTCTGCGATCACTAAAAATAATTGGAATTGTTAATTTCAACTATTGGAGACCGAGTTTTTCTATAATTTTTAAACCTTGATCTCAATCAAACTCGAAAAACGTTTTAGAACACTAATATAATGTTTTTTGGGAAGAGGTCTCGGTTTTTTTGTTTTTTTTTAATCTGAATTGAATAAAAGGTATGGATGATAATGATGATGATGCTTTGATTTAAAAAATTCTGTCCGAAGCGATTTGAGTGCACTATTTATTACTAATAATTATGTCTAATGCTTTCTTATGTCCTCTTTCTCTTGGGTGATTAATGATCTTGATTCTTTCTCAAATGAAACAGACTGACTTAACCGGGTCTAATAATTGAGAATAATTTTTGTTTACGAACAACTAAATTTACACTCATCTGAGTTTGCAGCATAAACCTTTTCTCCAGCCTTGGGGTCCAGTACCTTGACCGTCTTATCAGCTGAAGCACTCGCAAGCATATCGCCGCTTGGACTCCATCTAACACACCAGACCGTACCTATAAAATAACAATTAGAAGTCAGAAAATGTTGCTAAACAATTCTAAAAGAATATAACCTTTGTGAATGCTTTCAAAAGTTTGGACAATCTTTGATTCTCGTTTGTCAAATATTTTCACACTTTTGTCTCCACCACCCGACGCCAATAAGTTTCCATTTCTCTGGCACACATCAATCCAGCTTGTAAAGTCTAGCAAAGACGAATGCAAAATCAACCACAAGATTTCTTTTTAAAAGTAAAGAATTAAGAGCATAATCGTTCTTCTCCCCAAAACAAATCAAAAAGAAAAAACGTGGCTCTCTATTCAATGATTTGGGAATTGAGCTTATTTGTATCGAAGGAGGTATCACAAGGATTAGCTCAGCTTACCTCTATCTGCTCTATTCAGTTGAATCGGGCTCTTCAAAGTGAGAGCTTTCTTCTCAACATCGATGATATTGAGTTGTTTTCCGTCATACTTGACGAATAATAGAGGTTCGTCAGGGTTGGTACTCCATCTGCAACGGCTTTGAAGATCTACAGAGTAATTATAAATAGACTAAGAATGTAATTCGGTCAATTAATTAAGAAAAAAAGACAAATATACTGTACATCGTTAGAAAAAAATCTTAATTTTTGATTTACCATTAAAGAGTATCATTTCCATCTTATGTCTGAAACTAGAATTATTGGTGTTCACATCTGATATTGAGCAGGTTCCACGGCAGTCTATAGTTGCTGCAGTCTCCCCATGAGGGTTAAAATCAAAGCTAGTTGTCAGACCGACTACATACAAATTTGTTGATTGAATCTTCAACGAAAAATTTTTATTAAATACCACTTTTAGAGCCATCTTGAGCCTTCAATCTGGATTTTCTGATGAGTTCGATCATATGACCAGTCTTCGAAGAGCCCAAATTGTAAAGATGGTAAGCTATTTTAGCTCCCACAGGAATTGCACCAAGAATATTTCTCCGTGGATTATAGGTCACATCTCCAAAGCCAGTGACTAAAAAAGGAGACAATCACGAGATACACAGGAACGAGAATTCTACCACCAGAAACTTCCTCAAGTGAATAGATTTTCCTCGCTTGTCCTTTTCGTGAAACATCAAACACTTCTAGATTAGCGAAATACGAATAGCAGTGATGAATAGAAACTAAGAGTCCTGTGTTTGCAATCTCTTTCACGTGAGAATAATCACCATAAAAGTCAACTGTTTAGACGGCCATCAAACATGAGTTTGTATCGAAAATTAAAGTATACCTTTAGAGATTCGAGCTCCATCAAAGTTCGAAAACTTTTGCTTCGGTTGTTTGAGTTCAACAATACTTATCTTATTATTCACGTGTGAGCACCAGGCAAGAAGGCTTGGAGATGCCCCAGATATCCCTTTTATACAGCGTGAGAAAATAGTAGGAGATCGAAGAGTGAAAAATAGAAAATTAGTCGAGGAAAGCACTCATACCAGTTTTTATCGAATTTTTCAAGAGATCATCAGTCGGTTTCTGGAGCGCATTTGACTTGCTTCTTGTGCGCATGACTTTTTCACTTTAACAACAACGCGGGAAATACAATTTTAAATTATCAAAACTAATTTCAAGTGAGAATTAGATTGAAGAAAAAATTAAATGAAAACAAGATTCTGCAGAGATTATTCTTAACGGTTGCTGAAGACTAAAAATGAATTTCCACATTTATATCTAACGGGAGAGAGGAGAGACTTAAGCAGTAGGGAGCATGGAAAAGTGGCGGAAGACGAAAGTTAAAAATAGGACATAGAAAAATGAATCAAATTTCAATTTTCATTTATTCATTCCAATGGAGACTCTGCGAAAAATTTATTTAACCCCCTTTGCTCTCGAGAGTGCGTTAAGTTTTAAACTGATTTTACTAGGAAGAAGAAAATAAGAGAATTTCAATAGCACTGGCTACTTTATTTATTTACTTGCTCCTGCCAACAGGCGAGTGCATATTTGTAAACTCTGCTTAAAGACAATGAGAAGATAAACACTATCTATACCGAAAGATCTCTACTGGGTGCTAGTTACGCATATGCTGAATTTATTAATATTAAGTTATGCCAGCAGTAACAAAAAAAAGAAAAAGAAAAATAAAGAATCTCAGCATATCAAAGTTCAAATTGCTGAAACTGCTGAAAATAATGGCTTTATTGTATTCTTTGAAGGAGTGGTTAGGTTAACTATTTTTCACATTGTGTTTAATAGATGACAAGTTCAACAATCTTGAAAGCTCAGCTTATGAATGTTACCCAATAGCGAACTTTCTTGTTGAATATTGACATTTTTGCTTTTAATGTCTTGAAAATTAGTAGAATACATAACGCTTTTACTTATCCAATAAGTGCTTTTTTTTTGTTGTTTTGAGCCCATATTATCTTCGATGCTCCTACTCCAAGTTATTTAGTAAGCCAAGTCTACTAAAAGGAACAAAATTTTGAATTCCAGCATAATTGGCATGGTTAGTTCCCTTGAGTCTATGTTTAATGAGACTATCATTTTCATATTTTCCTATTTTCCTTCCGCTACCCATCCCTTCAACCAAAAAAAAAAAGGGCAATAAATTCTTTTTTGAATCATATCATCTTCTGTTAGTATAAGAGAGCCACATTTGCGCTACATGGCCGAATTAAACTTATTAAAATTTGATGATTTCCAGAAATCTCTCTCCATTACTATTTCTGCTTTTTTAATCACAACCATATCTAAGACATTAACAACAGCGACAATCATATGATTTAGACTTCGTTCTATGCGAGTCTTAAGGAAGGCAATTTTGGAATCATGATAGAATGAAAATATTTTCAGTCAAAGTCAAACCTGCACTCTTTAACTGATCATTACTGATGAAACAGAAAATTTTTTTACGTGAGAAGCTTTGATTTGTAGGTTTGTTTATTTCAAATAAGCAATTCCATCTAGCTAAGAACAACCAAAAGTACTTTTGAAATGAGTAGCGACAAAGCAACAACAACGACGACAGCCTCTTCCGCAAAGGCACAGGATGAGAAAGACCCTCCACCAGTGTCATTTTGGAAACTCCTTCGATTTGCCAGCCCATTAGATTGCCTGCTAATGACCATTGGATCGATGGCAGCGATGGCCGCTGGTACTACACTGCCTCTTTGGTCTCTTTTATGGGGAGATATGACAAATGCCCTTCGACCAGGAGCACCACTTGACGAAATGGTAGATCTTTCACGAACTGCAATGCTCAACTTCTTTTGGATTGGACTTGGCATGATGGGAGCTTCTGGAATAGCTGTAGGGTTCTGGATGATAGCAGGAGAGAGACAAGCAATTAGATTTCGCGAGGAATATTTCAGAGCACTGATGAGACAGGAGATTAGCTGGTTTGATCGAAGAAATCCTTCTGAATTCACTTCAAAAATCGCCGAAGAATGTTTCGCTATTCAGAGTGGCATCGGAGAGAAATTACCTACAGTTATCCGCGCATTGACAGCTATAGTTGCTGGTTTGGTTATCGGATTAATCAAAGGATGGCAGCTTGCGCTGATTCTCTGTGCGTTGGTACCTCTGCTTGCGTTCAGTGGCACTTTATTTGTTACTGCATTACAAAAACAAGCTATTATGAGTTCGAAAGCGTACGTCAAAGCAGGTGCCTTAGCCGAACAAGCTCTTTCAGCGATTAGAACAGTTGTAAGCCTTGGTGGTGAAGAGAAAGAGCTCAACGCTTATAAAGCAGCTTTAAATTCTGTGAAGCGTACGGTCATAAAATTCGGAATCTACTCAGCCTTTGCTTTCGGTTCTATTTATTTCTGTAATGCCTTGAGCTATGGCATTGGATTCTGGGTCGGTGGAGTCTTCGTCGGCCAGCAATGGATCAACCCGGTCACAGGAGAAGTTTACACTGTGGGCGACGTACTTACGGTGTTTAACGCTGTGATTTTGGGAGGATCCTCTATTTCAACAGTAGGCCCTGCAATGAAAGCTATAGCTCAAGCAAGAGTTGCTGGAGGAAAAGTACTCGCTGTTGTCAATCGCAAGAGTGAGATCGATCACGAGAGTAAGAAAGGAGAGACACCAGACTACGTCACAGGAAAAATTGAGTTTAAGGATGTCTATTTCAATTATCCAGCCAACAAAGAGAAACCAGTACTCAAAGGACTTAACCTGATAATCGAACCTAATAAGAAGACAGCTTTGGTCGGAGAAAGCGGGTGCGGCAAAAGCACTTGCATGCAATTGATCGAAAGATTCTACGATCCTGACTCAGGCATGATAACCCTCGATGGTAAACCTTTTAAGGATCTTAATACCAAATGGCTGCGTGAGAATATTGGCTACGTCGGTCAAGAGCCAGTACTCTTCTCAACATCTGTTCGCGAAAATATGAAGCTGGCCAAACCTGACGCTACAGACAAAGAAATTATCGAGGCTCTTGAACAAGCAAATGCATGGAGCTTCCTCGAACCGACAAAATCTCAAGGAAAAGGTCTTGACACCTACGTTGGAACAGGTGGCGCACAACTATCAGGTGGTCAAAAGCAGAGGATAGCAATTGCAAGAGCAATTCTGAAAAACCCCAAAATCTTGCTCTTAGACGAAGCAACAAGTGCCTTGGACCGTACAAATGAAAAATTGATTCAGAACACTCTGGATGAGATTTCAAAAGGAAGAACAACCATCGTAATCGCTCACCGCCTTTCTACTGTCCGAAATGCGGATAAAATTGTGCTGTTTGACAATGGAAAAATAATTGAATCAGGAAACCATGAAGAGCTGATTAAACTTCAAGGTCGATATTATGAAATGCAAAAGCTACAGCTACAACCCGAAGAAACGCACAAACATAAGCAAGACGCAGCACCCGGTCTCGATGAAGATGAGGCAAATTTTCGACAGAGCTTTATCGAAGAGCCTGTAAAAAATAGCGTCCTGCCTAGAGAAGCAAGAGTGGAGCCTCTCGATATACCCTTGATCTGGAAGGTAGAACCTAATACCGAGAGCAATAAAGAAAACGCTCACCTCGCAAAAGATATGCAAACAATCCAAATAGGCCCTGACTCAAGGTCTCGATCGAAGTCATCTTCAAGCCAAGCTTCTCCTAGAGCTGATGAGCCAGAGAAAAATGATAATGAAATATTGATGCCTGTTGAAAAGACCCTAACAGCCGAAGAAAAGCGTGCTCTTCAACGAAAGCAAGAACTTGAGAGAAAGCAATTTAAAAAAGACAAAAGGAATGTGATGAGGAAATTACAAGCCTACAACAAACCGGAGAGATGCATTTTCTATCTCGGCTTAATCGCAGCAATCATCAATGGAACTATTATCCCCTTTTATTCTATTCCTCTGGCGAATTTCCTAGCAACTATCACAAATCCAGATTCACCTACTTTCATGAGTGAGATCCGTTTACAAGGACTCATGTTCTTTGTGTTAGCAGTAGGATCGCTTATTTTCTATGGGTCATCACTTTCTTTGTTCGCGGTTGTCGCTGAGAATCTGACAGCGAGAGTGCAAGCTGACGTCTTTCACAAAATGCTCAGAATGGAAATGAGTTGGCATGATGATCCGAAGAATAACCCAGGCGCCCTTGTAAGCCGACTTGCTTCAGCTACTGCAGTCAACACGCTCACGAGTACAGCAGTAGGAGTGGTACTTCAACTCATATCTTCGTTTGCGACTGGATTGATTATCGCGTTTATTGCGTCTTGGAGAGTTGCACTTGTGGGATTAGCGATGACGCCTATCATGCTCATAAGTAATAAAATTCATGGAGATTATGGAGCCGGTTTTGGAGCAAAGACTGACGAAGCGTATCGTAAAGCTGGAGTATATGTTATGGAAGCCCTCACGAACATGAGAACTGTCGCTGCGCTTGGAAAAGAGAGGGAAATTCTCGCACTTTTCTCAAGAGCTCTCATTGAACCGAAGAAAGCCGCGCTTAAGCACGGCTTAGTTTCTGGAGTATTGTATGGGCTCTCACAGCTCGCCATTTTCATTGATTTCGGAATCGTATTTTACGCTGGCGCTGTCTTCATGAGAGACTATGGCGACAGTTTCAGAGATGTGTATCTTGCAGCTACCGGCATCATGTTCGCCGCTTGGGACATGGGAAATGCGATGATGTTAATACCTGACGCAGCGAAAGTAACTGCCATTGCGAAATCTTTATTTGAGGTGCTAGAGACTCCCAGCAAGATTGACTACAAAAACTCTGATGGTAAATGCAAGGAACCCATTCAAGGCGATATCGAATTTAAAAACGTATCTTTCAAATATCCAACTCGCGAAAAATTAGTTCTGGACAACCTAAGTTTCAAAGCAAAAAGCGGTTCGAAAGTCGCACTTGTGGGTCCTAGTGGTTGTGGCAAATCCACAATCATTCAGCTCTTACAGAGATTTTATGATGCAGACCAAGGAGAAATCTTGCTGGATGAAAGAAATATTAAAGAGTATGACATCGCACATCTAAGAAGACATTATGGAACAGTTTCCCAAGAGCCAGTTGTGTTCAATGGCACCATTGGAGAGAATATCAGGTATCTTAACCTTCTTATTTATTTTCTTTAGCTCACATTAAATTCCCATCTTATCAGATACAATCAATTTGATGCGAAGGACTCAGATATTGTGGAGGCAACTAAAGTAGCCAACGCATACGATTTCATCATGAACAATGAATTTGGTAAATAACTGAAGTGTTTCGAATAAGAGTTGCTCATTTTTCCCTTAAATTATAAAACATATAGAGGTGCAAGACAAGTCTCAAGATTGTGAGTTTGGTTCAGGATTCCAGAAGAAAGTCGGTTCGAAAGGAAGTCAGATCTCTGGTGGTCAAAAACAAAGAATAGCTATTGCAAGAGCCTTGCTTAGAAACCCAAAAATCATGCTGTTTGACGAGGCCACTAGTGCTCTCGATCCTAATTGTGAGCAAGTTGTTCAAGACGCAATAGACAGAGTGCTGGCTGATCGTACGAGTATGACAGTTGCGCACAGGATATCCACAATAAAGAATTCAGATGAGATTCTTGTTTTTGAAAATGGAAAAATCATTGAAAGGGGAACATATCAGCAGCTCAATGAAATGAAAGGAGTGTTCTACAGGTTAGAGAGAGGCATCATGGAGATGTAAGTCATAGTTGCATATCTTTTGAAACCTCTTATTGATTCATCATTTATATCTCAAGAAAAGGATGATTTGAAAGCATAAAATCCTTCAAATATTCGTGTAAACCATATCTATAAAATATCTCCTTGCCTTCAGTTGATACGAAAGCAGACATCTATGAATTCTAAACTGAATTTTCTTTCTCTGTTCTTTTCATTATTTTCATATGAGAGTTTGGACGGAAATGATTCCCGATTGTATTGCGTCAAAGAGGTCTATCGAGCTTGTGGGTGTTCAAACAGTTAAATCATTCCCTTTTTCTGGAACGCTCTACCAAAGTCACAGAGAACTACACTGTTATATGCTTGCTCCATACAAGTATTTCAGATTTTTTCAACCCTGTTTCTACTAGTATGATATTCGTCCTCTCTCTCTATACTCTAGATTTCAATATCCTTTCATTTTCTCTTCTCTCTTACTGAAAACGATTCTAACAGGCTATTATGAACAACACAATCGATCCCAGCGAAATTTCAAGGTCGTCATCGCTTTCCCTCAGCAAATTCTGTCTTATGCTTATGTTCTGATTGACTTGATTCTTTTGTGTCATGCCTGATACTCAAACTGAAAACTCAAATAGTTTGCAAAATTAGCGAAATTTTGCTTAAAGCTTGACTGAAAACTCGACATTCAACTCAATCTTTGACATATTTCTGAAATTCTTCAATTTAGACATTAGTTTTCATTTTTGGTTGCCTACTAACAATTTTCAAAGAATAGTTTTTTTCACTTCTCAAGTCAACTAACTGGCTACAAATATCATAGAATAGATTACCATTTATTGTTGAGAGTGTTTCAAGAGAGAAGAGAGGGTACAAATTACCGAATCTGCGAAAAATATTCTTTGTATACTCTAATTCCAAGTTGTGCAAATTTATCTCTCATCCTTAGTCATGTATGATAGAAATACTCATTCACTAAAACGGTGAGCACCTGACTTTGACCTTAATTGGTCAGTGATCCTCGGCTTCTTGTTAGGCATATCTCATTATATATTTTTTTAAAACACATTGTTCCTTGGAACAAAAAAATAAAATCCAAAACAAGTTTCTTGGTCGGTGCCCATGTAGACTCTAATTTCAACCTGCTTTGGTTTCCAAACCTTGCTGGGGCAACCATCATGCTGGCTAGCTTCTCAAAAAATCGAGATAAGTAATCCAACTCGAATAGAACAGATAATCCAGAGCGAAGTCATAATAATTTCTCATATTCTTCAGTTTGACCGTTGTTTGTGAAAGCAACATAATGAAGAGAAAGAGAACGAGCAGTATTCTCTATGCTTCAGCTTATTACATCTGCATATATGTGCTAAAATAGAGCATTGATAATTTAGTCACTGTTTCATTCAAATTCGTTAATCTTATTGATGTATTGATACTCTTCATAGGTTCACCTGCTACATCCAATCTCACTATGTTAGCTTACTCATCTACATTCGTCGTGGAAAAAACTACAAAACATCGCCTCTCGACTAGACCTATTAATCTTATTCAAATATAGAAAGTTAATTCAGGGTTCGACAATATCAGACAAAAATTTTCAGCCAGTTTTTAAGTTAAAAATTCTTCCTGAATAAAATGCAATAAAGATTTTGCCAATAGAAACTGTTTCTACGTTGTGGAAATTTGATTGGCTGCTTTAGCTACTTATCGGAGCACAACTTAGAGTGAAATTCAAGATAATCAGAACACAATTTGTTAAATGAGTACTGAAGAAACGAAAAAGCTCACTTCGAATAACAATCAAAATGACAAAGAGCCATCCGCAGTATCCTTTTGGAAACTGCTTCGGTTCGCGAGGGCGCTAGACTGGTTTTTGATGTTTTTCGGAACACTAGCGGCAATAGCCAGTGGTGCTGCGCCGCCATTGTGGTCTCTTTTATTGGGAGACATGACAAACGCTTTGAGTCCAAGTACACCATCTGACGAAATGGTGAACCAAGCGCGAAACGCAATGATAAACTTCTTTTGGGGTGGACTTGGCATGTTCGGAGCTTGCTCAATCGCCGTAGCTTTCTGGATGGTATCAGGAGAGCGCCAAGCAATCAGATTTCGAGAAGAATATTTTCGAGCGCTGCTCCGACAAGAAATCGGTTGGTTTGATCGGATTAACCCTTCTGAATTGACATCGAAAATTGCTGGAGAGTGTTTCGCTATCCAGAGTGGCCTCGGAGAGAAAGTAACAGCGTTAGTGCGTGCAATATCGGCTGTAATTGCTGGTCTTGTTGTGGGATTTGTGAAAGGATGGCAGCTAACGTTGATTCTCGCTTCCACAGTGCCTCTTCTTGCCATTTGTGGAACAATTTTTGTTACCGCACTAACAAAGCAGGCCATCATGGGATCAAAAGCTTATGCCATAGCAGGTGCGTTGGCCGAGCAAGCTCTCTCAGCGATCAGGACTGTTGTAGGTCTCGGTGGTGAAGAGAAAGAGCTCAACGCATACAGAGCAGCTTTAACTGCAGTCAAGCGAGCTGTCATAAAGTACGGGATATACTCCGCGTTCGCTTTTGGCGCGATTTATTTCTGCAATGCTTTAGGGTATTGCATCGGTTTCTGGGTCGGAGGAGTGTTTGTTGGTCAAAAAAGAATCAACCCAGTCACAGGAGAAGTTTATAACGTTGGAGAGGTGCTTACAGTTTTTTTAGCAGTTGTTAATGGAGGGGCTTGTATCTCACAAATAAGTCCTGCGATGAAAGCCATAGCACAAGCAAAAGTAGCTGGAGGAAAGATTCTCGCTGTGATAAATCGCAAAAGTGAGATCGATCACGAGAGTAAGAAAGGAGAGAAACCAGGCTCAGTTACGGGACAACTTGAGTTTAAGGATGTCTATTTCAACTATCCATCAAATAAAGAGAAGTCGGTATTAAAAGGGCTTGACTTGATAATCGAACCTAACAAGAAGACAGCTTTGGTGGGAGTAAGTGGATGCGGCAAAACCACTTGTATGCAATTGATCGAAAGATTCTATGATCCTGATTCAGGAACTATAACCCTCGACGGCAAGTTGATAAAGGATCTAAACCTTAAATGGCTGCGTGAGAATATTGGCTACGTCGGTCAAGAGCCAGTACTTTTCTCAACATCCGTTCGCGAAAATATGAAGTTGGCGAAATCTGACGCAACGGATCAGGAAATCATCGAGGCTCTTGAACAAGCAAATGCGTGGAGCTTCCTTGAGCCGACCAAGTCTCATGGTAAAGGTCTTGATACCTACGTTGGAACAGGTGGCGCACAACTATCAGGTGGTCAAAAGCAGAGGATAGCAATTGCAAGAGCAATTCTGAAAAACCCCAAAATCTTGCTCCTGGATGAAGCAACAAGTGCCTTGGACCGTACGAATGAAAAGTTGATTCAGAACACTCTGGATGAGATTTCAAAAGGAAGAACAACCATAGTAATTGCTCACCGTCTTTCTACTGTCCGAAATGCGGATAAAATCGTGCTGTTTGACAATGGAAAAATAATTGAATCAGGAAACCATGAAGAGCTTATTAAACTTCAAGGTCGATATTATGAAATGCAAAAGTTGCAGCTCCAACCAGAAGAATTGAGTAAAAACAAGCAAGCAATAGCACCCGCGCTCGCGCTCGCGCTCGACGAAGATGAGACAAACCTTCGACAGAGCTTTATCAAAGAGCCTGTAACAAATAAAATCTTTCCTGAGAAACCAAAGTTGGAACTTCTAGATGCACCCTTGATCAGCATGAAAGGAGAAGCCAATGTCGAGAGCAAAACAGAAAATGTGAAAGATGCTGAAAATCTACAAATAGTTAAAATAGAGACTGAAAAAGGTCCATTATTGAATCCAACCTCTGACCCGTCTTCCCCTCATGATAGAAAAGAATTCAGCAAAGATAATGATGACGTTGTGACGCTTGAAAAGGGTCTGACAGCTGAAGAGAAGCGTGCAATCCACGAAAAGCAAGGGCTTGAGAAAAAGCAGTTGAAAAAAGACAAAAGGACTGTGATGAGAAAATTACACGCTTACGCAAAACCTGAACGATTCATTTTCTATCTAGCCGTCCTTGCAGCGATCTTCAATGGAACTATTATCCCTTTTTATTCTGTTCCTCTTTCGCATTTCATTCAAACTATCTCTACTCCAGATTCTCCAGATTTCATGAGTGAAACCCGTTTCCTAGGACTCATGTTCCTCGTCCTGGCATTTGGATCGCTCATTTTCTACGGCGTCTCGCTTTCGCTGTTCACGGTCATTTCCGAGAATCTCACAGTGAGATTACAAGCGGACGTTTACCACAAAATGCTCAGAATGGATATGAGCTGGCATGATAAGCCAGAGAATAATCCAGGAGCTCTCGTAAGTACGCTGGCTTCAGCTACTGCAGTCAACACGCTCACAAGCACAGGAATCGGAGTCATGCTTCAAATGATTTCTTCGTTTTCGGCCGGAATAGTTATCTCATTTATTGGATCTTGGAGAGTCGCGCTTGTTGGAGCAGGACTAGCACCATTTATGTTCATCAGTAATAAACTACAAGCTAATGCCGCGGCCGGGTTTGCAGCAAAAACTGACGAAGCGTACCGAAAAGCCGGAGTATACGTTATGGAAGCCCTCACAAACATGAGAACTGTCGCTTCGCTTGGAAAAGAGAAGGAGATCATGAATCTCTATTCGAAAGCGCTTTTGAATCCAAAGAAAAGCTCTCTAATGCATGGATTTATATCTGGAATGTTGTTTGGTATCGCACAGATTTGCGGCTACTTTGTATTCGGAATCTCCTTTTATGTTGGTTCGTTGTTCATGAGAGATTACGGCGAAAGCATCGGGGATGTATTCCAAGGAGTGTTTGGTATCATGTTTGCAACTTGGGACGCAGGAAATGCAATGATATTTGTGTCAGATGCCGCCAAAGCAACTAGAACCGCAAAATCTTTGTTCGAAGTATTAGAGACTCCTAGTAAGATTGACTACAAAAACTCTGATGGTAAATGCAAGGAACCCATTCAAGGTGATATAGAGTTTAAATATGTGACTTTCAAGTATCCAGCTCGCGAAAAATTAGTTCTGGACAACCTAAGTTTCAAAGCAACCAGTGGATCGAAAATCGCACTTGTTGGTCGCAGCGGCTGTGGCAAATCCACAATAGTCCAGCTCTTGCAGAGATTCTATGATGTAGACCAAGGAGAAATCTTACTGGATGGAAGAAATATTAAAGAGTATGACATCGCACATCTAAGAAGACATTATGGAACAGTTTCCCAAGAGCCAGTTGTGTTCAATGGCACCATTGCCGAGAATATCAGGTATCTTAACCTTCTTATTTATTTTCTTTAGCTCACATTAAATACCCATCTTATCAGATACAACCAATTGGATGCGAAGGACTCAGATATTATAGAAGCCACTAAAGCAGCCAACGCATAC
>ENA-UOTZ01001130-UOTZ01001130.1-compost-metagenome-genome-assembly--contig:-NODE-1130-length-19818-cov-5.605137_pt1 | contig 19818 bp, 11 predicted proteins | sample MGYA00238144_ERZ746983 | MGnify/ENA primary metagenome ERZ746983 (study PRJEB28759, sample SAMN06268863) | compost metagenome | isolation source: single cell | place: USA: California, Emeryville, Joint...
GGCTTTTTCAAATTTTTTAAGAGCAGAGCAGAGATGCTAAATAAATTTTATTTGATTATCAAAATCGATCTTGATTAAAAAGCTCAGAATTTAATTAAAATAAAGAAGTTTTCGCAAATAATAAAGAGCATTCGGAATTAGATTTGGATTTAGTGCTGTTAATTAATCTCGAATAATCACGCCGCCTAGCCTAGAGCTTATAAATTTCTTTGCTCTCAGGATCACTCTTTAATAATTTTGTTTAAAATAAAAGTGATTTCAAAAGTGCATTAGGATTCGAAGCTTCAAATTGATTCACCGATCTAAGTTTCGAAAATGGGCTCAAAACAATTTAATTTTCAAAATTACGATTATCGCTACCTCTGACTGAAGAAACTCTCAGCTGTAAAGAAGCTTCTACTCAAAATTCATTTTCAAAAGAGTCCAGATCATCAATTATTCCATCAGATCTCAAAGTTACAATAAGATTGTCTGTTCTTTAGAACTAGAGCAAGAGAATCAATGCTACTGAAACAACGTAATATCATATTTGAGTGTTGCCGATAACTTTTTGGGAGGGATAAAAATATTTGGAAATTATTGTATATATTATTATTGTAGAAAGTTGCTGTGTATTGTTTATTCAGATATGGAAGAGTTGCGCACACTTTGGCAGAAATCTACTGACATTCGATCTGTCATCGCACCCAGAGAATTTTCCGCTCTTAAAGGTATGACATAAAAGGGATATCAAAGAATCGTTTCGAAAATTTGAGAATGCCGTTGAACTCTCAAGAAATCCGGTCGAAAATTGCGTTTTCGCCAAGAAATCACATCCTCAGAAATATGAAGAGGCTATTTCTGATTTTTGTGAGACCTTGATTGGATCTCCTCTGATGATGATGCGAGAATCTGTCGGAAATTGAAAAATGAATCAAAAAAGAGAAGTTTTGTCCCAAAATAACTATAACAATTCGAGCAACTCCGTAGGTTCCTATTGTTCATATCAGAGCCCAGCAATTTCCAAACATTTTAAAATGAATTGAATCCATAAATTTTTGAACATTGGAAGCTGGAGTAAATATACTGAGAAATGAAAAAGCTTTCGTCAGGAAGTAACTTCCATCAAGAGGAACTGCTCTCTCAACCCTTTCTCACAGTTTGAAAGTCAAAAAGGCTAAAGGGTCGAGAATGATGAGTCAAGAAAAAGGATTTAATGATTTGAAATATTTTTCAAAACAAATAAATGGAGCTTAAAAAGGATTTCCTTGGATAAACCCACAGTATATTACTTAGTAATTTGCATTTTTCGTTGGCATTTTTGTTTAATCTAATTCAAATGACAAATGACAGAACAGTATATTGATTTATCATACTGGCTCATGGGGATAAAAGCAGTGACATTTGAAAAAAATGCCTAAAGATCTTTCATAGTGAAACTTGAGTGCGAGAAAATCTCTCGAAAATTCAAGGATCAAATCAAATGCGGGTTTATATTCTAGTAAGTAACAAGTATCACTGTTAGGTAATCAGTAGTTTTGCTAAGAAAATTATCCATTTGCTACAAATAGAGCTAGCCAGCTGTTCTCTTTTGCTAAAATTTTAACTATTGCTCATTTCTCCTAATAAATCATTGAATTCCTCTTATATAAAATCTCTCTTCGAAATTACTCGTCTGGTGTTCAATCTTTAATACCAGATTAGCATTGTCGGCCTGAATATGAAGCATAGTTATGAGAACATTGAAGGAACCAGCTTATATATTTATTTTTCGAAAGTTTGATCTAGAGGATCATATATATTTATTGGGCAATATGAGCAGTGAATTATTTGTTTCATTCTCTTATTTTACACCATGCATCCTAATAATTAAGGTTTCTTCTATGAGAGAGAAGGGGGAAAATTTGGCCGGTCAGCAAGCAATTAATATATTCGATATGCCAACTAGAGAAACGAAAAGAAACAAATAACAGAGTAACATGAACGACAACTCTGAATCAAAGACTAAGTTGATTATTCCCTATTTGACATAAATTTTCATAATTAATCTTTACTCCACGAGAATAAAATGAAAATATAATTCTGAACCTAATTGCTTGCTTTCTGTATCATATCACACCTATCCAACGATGAACGACCAAAAATGTGAGTGCTCTCTGGTACATAGGAACCAGTGTGATAATGATTTGGTGTTTTTCTCCGATCAGATCTTAATATGAGGCCATCGCGTTTTCAAAGCTGCCGTCCCTTCAGAACTGATTTTATTTCCTTCTACCTTTAACACTTGAAGGTTCGTCCAGGAATCATTCTTGCTTAAGGCTATTGCTCCCTCCGCCCCGATCTTGTTGTTGCTTATATCCAGCGTCTCAAGCTTCGTCCATGTACTATTCTTGCTCAGAGCTGTAGCTCCCTTCGCACTGATATTGTTTCCTTCTAAATTCAGCACCTTAAGATTCAGCCACATACTATTCTCGCTTAACGCTACCGCTCCTTCATCACCAATCTCATTCACTTGTAAATCCAGCACGGAAAGGTCCTTCCAAGAGTTATTCTTGCTTAGAGCTATTGCGCCTTCAGGACCAATCTCATTCCATTGCAATTCGAGCGTTACAAGCTTCTTCCAGGTCTGATTCTGACTTAACGCTGCGGCTCCTTTTGCGCTAATATAGTTAAACCTCAAATTTAACGTTGTGAGGTTTATCCAAGACTCATTAAGGCTCAGGGCTGCCGCCCCTTCATCGCCAATTTTATTATTGCTTAGCTCCAGTGCTGTTAGATTCGTCCATGAGCTGTTCTTGCTTAACGCTGCAGCCCCTTCAGCGCCGATACTGCTCATGTACAAATTTAACGTTTGGAGCTTTGTCCAAGTTTGATTCTGGCTTAGGGCTATGGCGCCTTCGACGCCGATGTTATTATTGTATAAATTCAGCGTTGTAAGGCTCTTCCAAAGCTCGTTAGCACTGAGTGCCTTCGCTCCCTCAGCACCGATAGTATTTCCTTCTAAATTAAGCGTCGTAAGGCTCGCCCATGAAGCACTTTTGCTCAGCGCTATCGCGCCTTCAGCATTAATCTTATTCTCTTGCAAAATTAGAGTCGTTAGGTACGGCCATGAAGTGCTATTGCTCAATGCCACCGCTCCTACATCGCTGATATTATTTCTATGTAAATTCAGCGTTGAGAGTTTCTTCCATGAGGAATTTTTGCAAAGTGCTGCTATCCCCTCGTCACCAATATTAATTGCTCTCAAACTTAGATTTGTGAGGTTAGCCCATGAAGTATTCAGACTCAACGCTGCGGCTCCCTCATCGCCGATTTGATTATAAAACAAATCAAGACTTTCAAGTTTCGTCCACGAAGTATTCTTGCTGAGTGCCGCTGCTCCCTCAGCCCCGATAAGATTACCAGTTAAATTCAGCGAGGTAAGACGAGTCCATGAGGTATTTTGACTCAGCGCTGTCACGCCTTCAGCACCAATTTTATTCTCTTGCAAATCTAGCGTCGCGAGATTGAAACATGAGTTATTTTTGCTTAATGCGATCGCTCCTTGGGCACCAAGTTCATTATTACTCAGAATTAGTGTTGTAAGCTGCGGCCACGAAGAATTAAGGCTCAATGCAGTGGCTCCTTCGACACCGATACTATTTCTTGATAAATCTAATGCTGTGAGATTCTTCCATGCATTATTTTTGCTGAGCGCTATTGCTCCGTCATCACCGATGTCATTTTCTTGTAAATTAAGTGTTGTGAGGTTCGCCCAGGATTTGTTAGAACTCAATACCATCGCGCCTTCAGCACTGATGCGTTCCTTCGCCAAGTTGATTTCTTTGATATGCTGAGGAGTTGGATCTTCCAAATATTTTCTTAACGTCAAATTTGCTACTTCCGTGTAGCTAGTCACTTCTTCAGTCATCATAGTTAACTGTTGGGGTAGATTGGTGGTTGGAAAAGTCGATATTGGTTTTGTGGCATAGCAGATTTTGTTGTCATAAAATTCGAGAGTGTCTGGTATGAAAGCATTAGGATAGAGAGAGCAAAGATGCAATGTCTCTCGAAGAAATACTGTTATCGCTTGGTTCATGCTTTCCTGAGCCAATGTGGAATTGAAATTGAAGGCTCTGATATGATGTAAGTGTCCATTTCTTTTCGATTTTGCAAGAAACACGAAATAGCTTGGGCTTCTTTGAGTTTCAGTCTCAATTGGTGTAAAAGCTTCATAGCTTAAGCGGATGTTAGGGGTCAAGGGGTCGATCACTGTTTTAATAGTTGCTCCAAGCATAAGGAAGATGCTGTCTAAATTTTTTGAGGATTTGATTTTATTTTTGATTAACAAAGATTTGCTGTGTGTCTATATATTTCTGGAAAAATTAAAAATGAGCAAGAGAAGCATTCAAGCATATTGGAAAAAGATAACTATTCTCTAATACACTTGAGCAATTTCATATTTCCTATTCTAATTGCATTGTAATTCTTTGATTGAGGCAGTTCCAATGAACTTTACCACAATATATATGTAGAAAAAAATATTCAATAGGTAGTGTAATAAGAACTCTGCGAGTGACGTTAGCTTTGTTGTAGTATAAGCCACGTGATTTGTAATTTCGAAATTTTTCAAAGTAATACAGTATTTCATGCGAACAGTTTTGAAAGAAATTTCTATTTTCCTATCCAAGGAGGCATCTGAAATTTATTTGCGAAAAGTACCAGATTTTAATTGTGAATCAGTTAAAGGTTTGTTGCAGCCAAATTTTCAGAGATCGGATTGCCTGCTCAACTACCTTAATTTGAAAACAAAATGCACGCTGTCGTCATGAAATAAGGTAGGAAACTCATGCATTTCTAAGAAAAATGGAATAAAGTCCTAAATTATTGGATTTTTCAAATAATTTACTTGATTTCTGACGGACTCCTCGTTGATTCATCAGCATCGACAAAGGAACCTTGATTTAAGCATGATACCATACTCTTTTTTAATTATTGGAGTTTGCTTTTAACCTCGTTTTGTATGTAACTTTCGGGATTCATGAGTTTGAAAGAGATAGAGTGAATTTGGCTCGTGTAAGTTGCCAGAATGAAGGCATTTGCACATGATTTTCTTTGTGATTAATGCAACTAAGGCGTTATTAAGATCCTACATTTAGGATGGTAAGAAGCTTATTGGCACCAATACTTTTCATTAGCCTCATAACATTTAAAACGCGACAGATATCTCTTTTCTCCTCCTTTTCCAATTCATCATTTGAGATTGTACAAGAATCTTTCATATTATCCATATCAATTCCAAATTCACACTTTTGGTTAGAATTCTATTATATATCCTTTTTATTATACTGAAATAACATGCAAAACCTCCCAATTACAGATCAGCAAGCTGAAAAGATATCCAAATCAGACTGTCAAGCAACTTGCCTGAAGGGAACTTCTCATTTTCACTCGAAAATGGCAGCAACTCACAACCTGAGCAACAACATCTCAGCATCTGAGACGCTCAACGCACTCCAATTTCAAGACACGAGATAATCCCTTCGGTCAAAGAAACCGATCAAAATTCTAAGGCAAAGATCCCAGTCTGCATCCTTGATCGAAAGATTGTGTCTTGTTGCAAAAGAACTGATACTCCGATTAAATATCAAAATGAATCTCAGGAAGTTTGCCAAAAGAAGCAAGAAAGCCTAATGATTTTCCTGCTACTTAGAGCTGAGTATCTGAAATCTCTTCAAATTTTGGACCTCTCGGCCTGTTGCTTGAGACAAAATGGAATAAAAACTATTTGCTGTCTTTCCAGTATAAAAAATTTGCACTCTCTCAACTTGAGGGATAATCCAATTGGAAATAATAGTATCAAACTCCTTGCAGAAAATTCAAGGTGCCGTTCTCAATCGCTCAATCTGAGTAATACGCAGATGGATCATCAAGGAATAAAAGCATCTAGTTCTGAATGACAGCTGGAAACGCTCCCAAGAGCTTGATTTAAGTCATAATCCTCTCATTGGAAATTTAGGGGTTATGAATCTGAGCCTGAACCGAACTTGGACCTGTCTCAAAGAGCTAACGCTCGACGGTTGTAACCTGGATCTAATAGGAAGCGTATCTTTAAGACGTTATAAGACCTTCAGAGTCGCTTTGGGAAAAAATTATGCTGATAAAGGAGGATATTCCAATCAAATTTTTCGAAAAGAGAAGAAAAACGGCCAGATTGATCACAGTTTTTCAATAAAATATCCTATTAGCAGAAGATTCACGGACCAAGAGCATTTGGATGATTTAACTCACTGATGTATTTGAGGTGCCACCGGAGAGGAGGATTTCCCCAAGGCGACCAGCACCAAAATAGTAATTATACAGAGTTATTGGAGAAGTTCAATCGCTATAAGAAAAAATTCTTAATGATAGTGCGCTTGAAAAAGAGCTTAGTTTATATATCGATGTTTATGCAAGTTCCGGCTTGATTACTCATAATTATGATAAAAATCACACAAATGACAAGACTAATGACCTTGCCTTAGATCTCCGAAAGCATTTCTTGAATCAAGAAGATTAATTAACTCCAAAGATTTTATTACTGACAGGAAAAGCAGGAATAGGAAAATCACTTTTTTGCAATTACCTACAAAGAGAAATTCTATCCACTTGGAGAGATCCCCCCACCAAGAGTAGAACGACATCAGATGTTTCCCAGTCTTCGTAGAAGTTTCAGCCTCGAACAACCCTAAATCAGAAATCCTCTCTGAAACACTCGCTCATGAGCTTGCTCTTTCTGAAGAAGAGATCCAACAGCTACGAACTTCAGAACCGAGTAATCTTGCGTTACCTCGCCTGCTGTTCATTCTGGATGGATATGAGAGCTTCGAAACTGCATACTCTCGCTTCTACCCTTCTACGCAAGGTGATGAATCCAAGAGCAATACTGAGCATGTATGATCTGTTTTGAATAAAATTGGAGGAGACTCGTGGAAAAATGCAAAGTTTATCATCACCTGTCGAGAGGAATATCTTAATGATGAGAAAGACAAAGAGCTTCTATATGAATTTAGAAACGATAAATCAAATGATTCGTTGCCATATTCAAGACGATTCATGCGAAGAAAGATAGAGCCATTTACGAACGAGCAAATAGCATGCTTCTTGAAAAAGTATTGGTTTGTTCATCAAATTTCCACTTTTGGAGAAAGCAAATTCACTCCTTCAAGTCCTTCGAACTCTGAATGTGACTCTGGTCTTACGAAATCATGGCGTCTGGTTCGAGAATTCGAAAAGCTGGTTGATGAACACGAGCTGAAAGAAATGGCAAGAATTCCTTTTATCTTATGGATTATGATGAATACATTGCAAGAGATCGTGACTCAAGGCATTAGAATAAATTTTGACAAATCGGGAAAGCTGACTACCCGCTTTCTCATAGATTTCTTCGTGGATAAGGTCGTAAAATCGGCGATCCAAAGAGCAGCACTGGCTTCTCCTCATGTAGAAAGTGAAACTTTCCGGAGTAAGAATGGAGAGACAACCGATCTCCTTGCAAGTAAAATAAAGCAAAAACTTTGTCAACTTGCCCTCAAGAACGCTGGCTATTCTCAGAGCACCGAAGCCGCGCCCTTAACCATGAGCAACAAGGATGAAACGATATTATCAGAATTAAGTTTTATTATCCAATGGGATCATAGTCTAAACTCCTTCAGGTTTAAACCTAATACCTCTTGAACCAATCAACTGTTTAACAAAGACGAGAAACCCAAATAATCATTTTAACTGCTCAAGTCATAGAGATGATTCTGTTCGTCTCAAAAGAATATAAAAATTCACAATCCTACTTCGATGATAATTAAAGTATCAAAATGTTATTGCATTATTTGAAGGCAAGCTCTAGCACATTATTTCCGGGACTTTCAGAAGAAAAGGAGTTGAATATTGCTTGAGTATTTCAAAGCAGTCATCCTCTGTCTTCATTGAGAATCTACCGATGATTATAAGTAAAGAATCTAAAATAATTTTCTACACTATGTCGCTAATTTCTTATTATTCGACTTTGTATCATCATTTCTTTCATTAGATTTGAATGATCTATTGTTAAAATAATTCTATGAATATGCCGAGGATTTGAAGCGTTCACATAATTACGATATAGATTGTTAAACGAATTTTAGTCAATTATTGAATTTCTTTCTTCAATTTCTTTTCATTTGCTCGATTCTAGAAAAGACAGACAGACCCAACGGGTTCTATAGGTTCAAAAATAATTATTTTACAAACCAAAATTCAAGAATTTACTGAGATCTGAAGGAACCCCAGTGTAAAGGACTTTTCCTGTCTTAAAATCCAAGAGTTTTGCTGTCTTGTCATCTGCTCCAGTTGCTAGGAATGCTCCAGAGGCATCCCATCGCACACATCGGATGTAATCTGTTAAATAAATATCGTTAATTATGCTGCCATGACTGAATGATGCATGAGCATCAGCATGAGAAGAATTCAATAATCGGAAGATTCCATGTATTAGAAACAATTACTCTTACCTGTATGGATATCGTCAAAGATTTTGACAACTTTTGCTTCGCGCCGGTCGAAGACATGGAGTTTTTTATCTCTACCGCCAGAAGCTAGCAAATTCGCATTACTTTGGGAAACATCAACCCAAAAGGTCCAGTCTATGAAGTAGTTAGAGTAAGCTCCTTATCGGGAATAAGGACTGAAGGATGTATGAATAAAACTAGTATCCCATGATCTTTTTTTCTATATACTCGAGATTCAGAGAGGAAAGCAAGATATCAGATTTATTGAAATGTTTACGTTTATCATCAAGCTGAACTGGTTCTTTTAAAATAAAGGACTTCTTCTCACAGTCAAGAAGGTTCAGTTGAATCATCTCATATTTGATAAACAACACCGGTTCTCCAATATTTGGGCTCCATTTGCAACGACCCCACGCGTCTACAAATCGGACAGAAAAATTTAACACCATTATATTAATTCGGTAAATATCAGCTACCTTGACCCCATTTCTCACCTATTTTAAGATGAAAGTCAACATTCGAAGTGTCCATATCTGAGACCACCAACACCTCATTACGGTCCATTGCTGCTATAGTCTCTCCATTTGGATCAAAATCAAGCCCAGGCAAATAATTCACTATTTGTCAGGATAAAAAGAAAAAATTAGATGAGGAACAAGCATGATTGAATAAATTCAAGGGAAATTGTTTAAGGATAATGCTACTATTCATAGAAATAAGAATCACCTCCTGGAGGCACATGCTGGGGATACCACTTCGATTTTCTCAACATCTGAATATGATTTCTACTCTCATATTCTACCTTGAATAAATGATAGGATATTTCCTTATCAACACTGATCGCACCAAGCAAATTTCTTCGGGGATTGAACGTAGGGTCCCCCGTTCCCGTGTCTATATAGTGAGAAGTAGATAATATATAGAAATTAAAAAAATCAATAATAAAATAGGAATGAACTCTAAAAAATTTTCCCAAATTTGTTACTTCCAACGATTTCTTCAAGGGAATATATTTCTTTTGGTTGCCCTTTCTTCGAAGCATCGAATACTTTCATACTAGTCGACGCTGCTAAGCCATAGTTGAAAGAAACGAGGAGTCGCGTATTTGGTATTTCTCTCAAAACCATGCTTCTGAATAGAGCTATATAGACACACGCACATGTATAGTTATTTCAAATTGGAAAAAACTCAGCTTACTTTCTTTTTTGTAACATTCAGCTCCCTGGAAGGTAGCGTGAGCTTGCTGTGTCTCCAAATCAACAATTTCGATCTCATTATATTTGTTGCACCATGCAAACAGCCTTGCAGGATCTTTTCCTACCAAAATTAGAGGATCATGCCGAACTCGAGCAATAGAGGAGGGTGCTAATAGGTTACCTATGTTTACTTCTGTCCTCTGTGATGATGAGTCGATTTGATTTTCGATGCTGGTTTCATTGAGCATTGCACTTTTTATCCTCTTCCTTGAAAAGTCAGGCGGAAAATAAAATTTAGTTAGATGAAAAAAATCAACTTGCTTGATTTTCATAACTCAAATGTTTAAGTGAATAATTTTAGCAGTTTGCTATAGTCCAACACACGATGTCGAATTAATAATATATCTGACCTTCATAGCAGCTGAAGCTCAAAAGGAATCCATTTCCATTCGAGCTCATTTGCAATTTTTGGTTATCGTTAGAAACTTCTTTCGAGAGAGAGAAAAAAAGTAAACGAATTATATATTCAGCTTCAAAACATGCTTTAACGACTGTTTTCTAATTAGAAGTAGATAATAAATACACAGTTTTATCAAGTTAACTTATTAATTAAGGACAAGAGCAGCTTAACCGCTCAGATTAATTATTCGTTTCAAGGAAAGTTTGTAAAAGCATAGCAGAAAAACAGTGAAAGAGAGAATTCCAGAAGCGTTGACTAGTCTCAGGTTGCTGAGAGATACGCTCTTCAAAGAGTTTTTTCTTTAATGACTCATGATGTGATTCATTTTTTTGAAAACAGCGTCGTATCTTAAGCAGAATTTGTAAATATCACCTCTTAAGGCCCAGATAATCATTTAAAATAACATAGAAACCCTCTGCTGGGCTGCAGTCATGAGAGCCTCATTTATTCTCGTTCAAAAATTTCAATTTTTAGCTCTTTTTCATTGCGCATTTTATCAGACAAGATTTGCCGATATTGTACCAAGGAGTTAGCTTTCGAGTAAACTCGTTTGGATAAGTGTAAATATAGGTCTTTAGTTTCCTCGTCCAAGTGTTACATTTGCAGTACACAGAGAATGCAAAGTAATTCAGAAATGGGAGACATGGACCTGATAAAAAGTAGAAACACGGTATTCAAAATTGAACATTATCATTAAGGTGCTCTTCCATTAAATTGAATCTGCTGAGTCTTGTAATACTTTGAATTAAAAATAAATCTCTGACTAATAAAAAAATATTAAAACACCGAATAATGGAAAGTTCACAAAAGGTAACCAACGTACATCAACTTGTCAAGACTAAAATCACACGTGCGTTGCTGGGTATGACATTTGCATTAAACCAAAGAGGAACGGATCCCTATAAACCTTCTGAAATTAAAAAGCTTGAAAACGCCACGAAGATGGTTTACATTGAGGTTATTCCAATGCAGAAACCTGCCTCCGATGAGACTTCTCTAAAACCTGAGGGAAAAATGAAGGAAAAAAGGAAATAGAGTTGAAAGAAGACAAAAGACGTAGAAATTGTGATACTAGATCATATCCGCACAGTGTTCACGGTCTTATTGTCATAAAAAAATCCGAGGACGGCGCTGCGATGTGGGGATCTGGAACATTGATAGGACCGGACCTAGTTTTAACGTCTGCTCACAACGTTTACAATGACGAAAAACCAATCAGGAAAAGATATCCTTTTCTCAAATTCATTCCAGGAGCCAACGAGGATGAAGCCCCTTTTGGAGAGATTGAAATCGATCAAGTGTTTGCACCTGAAGACTAGTTAAAACCCTCTAAAAAATTGAATAGCTATTGTTCTTAATATTCATAATTAGATGGCTATGAGTGGGCTCTTTTTTTTTCTCACTCTCTCGCTCTCTCTTCGCTCTCTCTTCGCTTTGACTTCAGTGGTATAGAATTCATGTCTCGATTTATATGATGAGCGATGTTCCAAAGGGAATAATTATGAAGTTCAGATTGAGTCTAGTAAATTGTCGCAAGTATGAGAATCCATACAGTTAATTAACTGATGAAAATAAGAGATTGGAAAGGTCGTCTCCAACGGTATTTGCGCTGAGGAATTAGAGTACATCAATCACAATAGAAGTGATTCAAAAGTTGGACCAGGTGAAGACTTTGCTCTGCTAGTTCTGACAAAGCCGATAGGCTTCGAAACGGGTTATTTTGGTTTGGATCCTATGCTAGAATATAATGAGCAATGGACGAAAGAGAGCATGCTTTTAATCGCAGGATATCCTGGAGGCAAGATAAAGACCGAAAATAAAGGAAAATTCGAGCAATGGGAAGAGAAAATAATGATTACTGGAGTTAATAATAAAAAACGATTGATGTTCTACGAAATGGCTGCAGGAATCGATGGTCAAAATGAAGGCGGGGTATTTTACGGATATTTCGTGATAGGAGTGCAAATAAGGAAGAATACAGCCCGTTACATCACACTCAAAGATTTCCACCAAGTTCTCGAATGATTAGTGGACATTCGAATGCCACAATCTGAGAAGATAATTGAAGGGAAAGAACATGACGATTGGATCAGGTCACTGGAGTTGAGTCACAACGAAATTGGGGACATAGAGTCAAATTTGCTAACTGGATTTGGGCTAAACGGATTGGAAAACCTCATCTTAACGAGCTGTAACATCGGTCCGAACGGAATTGAGGCAATTTGTAACAATTCCGAGTGGTCAAATCTACGAGAACTTATGTTAGACATGAACACTTTTGGAAACAAGGGATGCGAGAGCTTGGGTCGTAATACGACATGGAAAAATTTAAAAATACTCAATCTTAACATAATCAAATCGATGAGACTGGCATGAGCGAGATTATTAAGAATAAAAGTTGGGTTTTTAGTCTTGAAAAACTTTCCCTTATGACGAACAATTTAGGGGACAAGGGTGCTATTCTACTAGCGGGTAGCCAAGGCAGGAGCGACAATCAAATTGAAATTCAAGAGGTTTCGACTCTCGATACTCCTATTATTTGGATGAATCTAAAGCAATTAGATTTGACAAACAACAGCATTGGTGATGAAGGCGCAATTGCCATTGCACAATATATTGGTTGAGGGAAGCTTGAAGTTCTTCGTTTGCGAAATAATCAAGCTGGAGATCGAGGAGCCTCTGGCATCGGAGCGAATATCGTGTGGAAGAACCTCAAAACGCTCGATTTGGCATGTAACCAATATGGAGTGGAAGGAGCAGTAGCCATTGCAAAAAATAGCAGTTGGGTGAACCTCAAAAGTCTTCCTTAGGCGGCGAAGATAGCAAAGTCGGTGACAAAGGTGCTGTAGCAATAGCAGATAATGCTGTTTGGACTAACCTGAAATACTTAGATTTATCGGGCAGTGAAATAAGTGATGAAGGCTGTATTGTTCTCGCAACTAGCGCAAGATGGAAACAACTACGAGAGCTTAATCTTTCGTTCAACAACGTTGGATGGAAAAGTCTGCTTGCTCTCAGTCTCAACTCCACATGGACTAGAATAAAAGAGATTGCTTTGAATATAAAATCCGAAACTACGACGAAATCAGGAACGAAAGGAACGCATTTAGAGCTATTTCTGGAGTAAACTCAGCTGCTGTAATCATGATATAAGTTGTTGATTTCTTTTTCATTCATATTTCATTATTTTATCAGATTTAGCTGAATGAATAAGAATCCTTGAGAAACTTGATCCAAAAGAAAGAAATTTTGGCTTAAATGATGCAAAATGATCTAAAGGCAGTAATTCTATGAGAGCAAATAGACTCGATTTCAAAGAACTCTGATTTCTAGACGAGCTCATTGATTTCTGCAAAGGTTCGCAATCTCTAGCTCCTATTCACCTCATTCATTTATTAAGCTGATTACTAATTAAGAAATTATATTTATTCACTCTCAATTTCTCAACATACAGGATCAAAAAATGCTCCCAAAAGAAGAAATAAGTGAAAAAGACGAAAAGTTTGCTACTATTTCCTCCATTTCAACTCACTCCAACGACTTTAGAGTTAAGGAAGAAAGGCGAGTAGATTCATCCACCCTACCTCTTGAGGAATCTGAGCAAACCAGCGACAAACTAAATGCTACAGATGCCACTCTCTCAATTGATGTCTGTCCGAGCAATGGGAATTTGCTGGCGTCCAGTGGTGAGGATAACAATATCAAGATATTCGACAAACGAAATTCGAAGATCATCAGAACCTTTGATGACATACATTCAGGTAACCTCTTGCATCTGTTCGATTTGAATGTCATTTCTTCGTTTGAGGTTTCATTGACTCCGTGAGATGGAGTCTAGATGGGAGTATGCTTGCAAGTGCGTCTCAAGATAACACAGCAAAACTATTAGATTTTACGACTGGGAAGGTGGTGTTTACTGGAACTACCCGACATGAAGGTAATTTGTCGCATTTGAAGAATTTTGCTAGTTTCAATTATTTAATCAGTCGAAATAGCTTGTTCAGTTTGCTTTATTTGAAAGCAAGGAACGAATGAAACGAGTCAGAGGGTGAGGTAAGGGCACAGAGAAATAGTTTAAATATTTTTGATCATCAAATTCAGAAAATAGCAAAGAGACTCATGAAAAATATTAGAACATATGCATGCATGTATTTCATTTGATTCTCATCTGGAAAGCTAAGTTTAGACAGGAAATCACAACTATAAGAAATCAATGGCTTTTAGTTTGTGAATGAAACAAACTAATAATATTTTTGAGTGATGAAAATTTGTGGAATTGTTGCTAAGTTTCCTAGTAGAGTGCGAGCGTTCTCTATTGTCTCATTCGCGATGCCTTACTCGACTGTCAAACACTATAACTATTATTGGCATAACAAGGAGTTTTGAAGAAAAAGACCAAATCCAAATGTAGTTTGACGAATTAAATGCAGGGAAATTATCTCTCAAAAATTAATTCTTAAACAGTGATTCGAGCCAGACGCACAAGCGGTGTAGTTTTGCGGGGATTTTTTATCTCCTTAGTAATTCCTCTGTAACGAGCTCAATCAATCGTTTTCAATTTTTGTCAGGCTAAGTTATAGCATATGGTCAACATGGATTACTGATAAATTCTTTGGGTTATTTGGATTGATAGCTGCAACCAGAAACAAAATGCAAATATTTTAAGAAGTAATCCAAGACAAAGATGAGGATGATTGCATCAAAGTGCTAGATTATTCCAGATAACCCATCATCATTTCTTGCTCCAATGTGGACTGAATGGTTTAAAAAGCTTAATTTGTCAAATTGCAACCTTAATGAGAAAACAATTGCAGAATTAAGCAACCACGCGTCCTGAAAAAATCTGAAAATTTCAACTCTTAATTCTAATGGGATCGATGCGACTGAAATAAGCCAATTGATCCAAAATTCTGGCTGGTCCGAGCTTGAAGAACTTTACCTATCCGGGAATGAAGTCGGAGGCCGAGGCGCTTTTTTATTAGCAAGCTGAGACCTCTTGGAGTAATCTGAGGATTTTAGTTTTACCTAAAAATAAGATTGGTGATGAAGGTGCAGAAGCAATCGGGAGAAATACAGCTTGGAAAAGTCTTGAGTTGTTGGGTTACAGATCAATGACAGTGGATATCAAGGCACCATTCACATAGGAAGAAACACATCTTGGAAGAATTTAAAGAGTCTTTTTTTGAATATGAATAAAATAGGAGATTTGGCAGGAGTGGCAATTGGTAGAAATGCCACTTGGAAGAAATTACAAGAACTTTGTCTGGACTCCAATCGAATCGGGTGGAAAACGGCAATTGAAAGAGGATGCAATTTCAATTGGGGGTGCATTCAAAGTATCTAGTTGATCAGAAACAATGATTTCAGTCATGAGAGGTTAAATGTCCTCAAGGTATTTTTGAACAAGGAGAGAGGTCTACGATATTTCGAGGGTTGAATTCGGGAGAAGGATTAGAAATTTAGCTAAATAAGTAAATATACTGAAATATTCGTTTATTTGATTGTTGTTCTCGATCTATGAGTAAGTTGAATTCTGTAGGAAAGAGACAACGTAAAAAACTTAAATAAGGTCTTAGGGCTAAGTCATCTGAAATCTATTAAAGCAGAATCCATTTGAGCAATAAAATAGAATAGGTATCTTGAATGATAAACTCCATTTTGCTTAGCATTGCAGGTTGTCAGGCTAGATTTTAGATGAATTATTATGGAGGTTATGTGGATTTAAGAATTTTCAAAATTGAGTTGGAGTGTACTTTTCAGCACCTTGTCGAAAAATAGTTCCAAAGCAATCGATACATGTAAAAGGTAGCATTAACAAATACACGTTCAATTCCAGAGCGATATTGGAAGGAAATAGTTTTTGTTGGACATTACCAAACAGGAAATGAAACCTTCCATTGCAGTTTATCAGTTAGATAGTAATTTGTTACTCTAGAAAAGTTGTTTTGGAGACTGATTTTACTATTTTACACATCTATTTTCCAAAAAAACCCCTTCCGGACCTCAGTGGTCAACAATCCGAAAAATTCGCTGATAAATTTCATTTCGTTATACGCCTTCCTACAATATGAATTATATAGCATCACTTCCTGTCGATAATCAACGATTTCGTAGTGTCTAACTTAGTTTTAGTGCGCTTTGTTTTTTGAATTTCTTTAAACGAAACTTTTCTTTTTTGGTTCTTTATCTTGCTAACTGTGCATTTAATTAATAAAGAAATATTCAATATTCATCCTCCTGCCTTTGTGCATAAGATAAAGCCTTGCATAAAGAGAAATGCTTGCGTTAAGCAAACTTCCGTATTTCTCGCTGCCATCAGATGATTTCTATTTGTAACTTTGCTGTAATTCTGCACAAGATCAAAAAATCGGTTAATGTTTTCTAAAATTGCTCTTCAACAGATTCAACAGAGATAATCGTCGCTTTACATTAGTTTACGAGTGATTTATTCGTTCATCAGAAGTTTTCAGATTGTTCATGTCTTATTTTTTCCCGATAACTAATTCACAGATTGCTAAAACCAGTTTTAATCATCTTTATTTAAAAAATGAGGAACTTTATATTCTACTCTCTAATTCTTTGAAGCTAACTAAATCATTTCGAGCGCTGTTCTAACTCAACGAGCTGCAGCAGGACTCTCTATGGAACCACTCTCTCTATCGCCAGCAACAATTCTCGATTTGATCGCTTTCACTTGCGACTGATAACTAACTAGCACACGCATAAACTAAACATCTTTGCATTATAACATTGGATTACAGGTCATTTTCTCGCTTTATATACGGCAACAAAAAGGGGTATGTAGGGACTTATTATGAGCGCTCAAGAAAAATCACAGAATGCAGTTAAATTCATGATCATCAGTATTCTATCTTCCAAAAGCTCATTTGATTATAAATTCATTCCATTTCCAGCGCTAAATCACAACTTTCCGAGGTACCATTGAAATCGTTGGAAATTATGGCTAAGAATAGAGCATTTGTCGATATTACCTCAGAAAAGGGAGTCAATTTTTGGACCAAATTGCGAAAGTCATTCACATTCGTCTACTGAAAATTTTTTCTTTAGGAAAAGTCGTTGAAAAGCAAACTTCCCAAAGAAGATGGTTTAATCAAGAATATTAATTAGATTCGCAAATGCTAAGATTCCGACTCTACTCAAGATTAGATCTTTGGAATAATTTTTTAATTAAGTCGGAAGCAATTTAAAATATGAATAAACTCGTTGCCAGCATTCTATTTCATTTTGAAATTTTCTTTATTTGAGTCCCTATTTCATCTTTGGAAGATAGAAGAACGGTAATGAGCCAGGTTCTTGCAACTTTTAGAAAAGGTATATACAGATGTGCGAATTCTCAATTTTTAGTGTTTTGATAAATTAGTACGTCATATAATGACTTGCCAACTCATTCCAAAACTGCTCGTGAGTCTTTTATTCTACGTTTTTAATTAAGTTAGCTCGAGAGTATCTAAGTTCCAAAGAAGAGATAGGGAAGGAAAGTGAGCAATAAATGTTATAATGGAATGATCTTGGCTTCATTTTAACTTTTACCTCGTGGAGTTTGAATTTGATCATGAGAAATTATTTTTCGAACCTGGAAATATTCCATTTGAATTCTCTTTCTTCATGGATACTATTCATGATTTATGTATGATTTGAGAAAGCCCTGCGGGTGTGAGTTGAGTGCTGTTCAGGTAATAAGAATCACCTGATGTATAGATATGTAAGACTCTTGGTTACCAACATAATGAGGGTGCAATTTAGAATCTTGAAAAATAGATCAAAGTGAGTCAAGATAATCCCTAAAAATAAAAGTACAAATTTTATTTGAAGAAATGAGGTCTCGAATTATACCGTGTTTTCTTCTATTCATCAGTTCCAAGTGGACGGCACAGGGTCAATCCATGATGTGTACTGAGGATGCTCAGTGCAGAGCTTTCGGGACTCCAACTTGCGGCTGGGGCGGTTTTTGCGATACACCATCGAGCCATACTGACTGTAATTATCTCGGTGCAGGAACTGGAAAAATGATTGAAATAGATTTCACTCCTTTTTGCACAAGAACTTGCTCTGCTCATAGCGATTGCTCACACCATCCGACTGCGAAAGTTTGTCAAACTGATAATTCTTTCCCAAATTACAACACATGTGTTGAATGCAAAAATTCTGCAGATTGTACGGTCATAGGCTTTAAGAATCACATTTGCCCTGAAGGTTTCTGTAAACATCCAAACTCAGCTGGCACGGACTGTAGGTCATCAGATTATTGCCTTTCTCGACCAAATTTCAACTGTTATGATGACGCGATAAGATGTTGGGCAACATGCGAGATTGATTCAGATTGTGGAGCCTCTGAAGCTAAGTGCTTACTAGAAGTCGCCCCAGGGGGAGGAAGTGTTTGTTCATTTCCCGCAAATTTTCCTCCTTCTGCTGGTAGTCCATCAACTGGCTGCGCAAATCATGACGAATGTCCAACGGCGGCAGCAGCATATTGCGACGATGGGAGTTGTACGGCATGCTATGATGATTCACATTATACTCATCTTTCTTCGACCCTTTACTGTTCAGAAGGTACCTGTACAGTATGTAAACCGAGCGACAATAATGGTTGTTCAGATCCAACTGCTGCCAAATGTGATACTTCTACTCCGTCATACTCATGCGTTGCGTGTACCGGTGATGCAGATTGCCAGCGTTTTACCTCTACTCCTTATTGTGGAGGAGCAGGAGAATGTGTAATTTGTTCCACAAGTGACAATAGTGGATGCACTGATATAGCAGCATCTAAATGCTCTTTTGACACGAACTACCAATGTACTGCTTGCTCAAATGACGACGATTGTGCTCACTTATCTTCAACTCCATACTGCGAGGGATCTGTTTGCAGGCCCTGCAAAACAAGCGATAATAGTGGTTGTACAACGACTACTCTTGCTAAGTGTACAGATACTCCTTCATATCAGTGCACGACATGCTCTATTAATGCAGATTGTACTCGCTTTACGTCAATTCCATACTGTGAAGGAGGTGAATGTCGTCCATGTAAAACTACTGATAATAGTGGTTGTACAGACATATCTACTCCAAAATGTATATCCACTCCTTCATACCAGTGCACAGCATGCTCTATAGACTCCGATTGCACTCATCTTTCTTCAACTCCATATTGTGAAGGAGGTACTTGCGTCTATTGCAAAACAAGCGATAACACTGGCTGTTCTGGGGGTACTCCCTTCTGTGAGGCTGGAACCACATGCCAGGTCTGCCGAACAAGTGACCATTTAGGATGTACAGCCATAGCAACTCCAAAATGCATTTCTGGTACACCATACACATGTACCACTTGTGATGATGATGCTCAATGCACTCGCTTTTCCTCCACTCCTTACTGTTCAGAAGGTACCTGTACAGTATGTAAAACAAGCGACAATAGTGGATGTACAACTGTTGCAGCCCCCAAATGCATTTCTTCACCCTCATATTCGTGCACTACATGCTCTGATGACTCAGATTGTGTTCACTTTTCAACAACTCCTTATTGCGAAGAAGGAACGTGTGTCTTCTGTAAAGTCAGCGATAATAGTGGTTGCTCCAGCTCAAGTCCCGTCTGCGTCCCGAATTCAGGTGGCAATAGTTGTGAATCAATCTCAGGTTCTACCTCTTGTCCTAACAACAAACCTCC
>ENA-UOTZ01001131-UOTZ01001131.1-compost-metagenome-genome-assembly--contig:-NODE-1131-length-19813-cov-21.914066_pt1 | contig 19813 bp, 8 predicted proteins | sample MGYA00238144_ERZ746983 | MGnify/ENA primary metagenome ERZ746983 (study PRJEB28759, sample SAMN06268863) | compost metagenome | isolation source: single cell | place: USA: California, Emeryville, Joint...
AGAATTATTCTCATTTAATTGAGAAAGAGTTTTAATGAATATTTTAATTCGAGTTTCCGAAGTGAACTCGGCTAAAGAACTTTGATTCTGTGCCTCTCTTTTGAATCACAAATAAGTAGAAGTTTATGCTACGAACTTAAAAGCTTGATACATAATTTTAAGCTTGGAAGGAATAGAAAAACTCAAGTAGACGTCCATTTTTCTTACCTGGATTGTGCAGCATGACTTTTTCAAAATTTTTTGAGAGCACAGCAGAGATGCTATGATTATCAAAATCGATCTTGATTAAAAAGCTGAGAATTTAAGTAGAATAAAGAAGTTTTCGCAAATGTAATTAATCTCGAAGAATCACGCCGCCTCGAGCTTATAAATTTCTTCGCTCTCAGGGTCACTCCTGAATAATTTTACTTAAAATGAATTTTCTCTTCTGTGATTTCGAAAGAGCATTAGGATCGATTCTAAGCTTTCAAATTGGTTTGCTGATCTAAGTTTCTAAAATGGGCTCAAAGAGATTTAATTTTCCAAATTACGATTAGCGCTATCTCTGACTGAAGAAACTCTCAGCTGCAAAGAAGCTTTTACTCGAAATACGTTTTCAAAAGAGTCCACATCCTCAAATAATAAATTAGACCTTTAAACTTGAAATTCTGAGGCAACGTAATATCGTATTCGAGAGTTGTCGATAACTTTTTGAGAGGGATAAAAAACATTTGGAAATTAATACATATATAATTATTGTAGATGTAGAAAGCTTTCAGCAACAAACTTTCATTAATCAAATCGAAGAACTCTCAAAATCTCGAAACTTTTGCTCCTCGAGCTCAACAAAAAAGTTGGCCATACCAGTGAGGAACTCAGCAATAGTAGAACTCTTGAGGTCCAATCAATTATGCCAGGTGGAGTCCAAGCGGAGATACACTCTCAAGTATTTCAAGAGATACGATGGTAGCATTATTAGACTTAAAGGTTGGAAAAAATCTCTATGCTGGAAAGACCTCAGATAAAAGTAAATTGCTGCTGTGTAATAAATCAAACTATTCTCATTAATAATTAGAATGGGGCTCGCCTATCTTCTTTATTTAAGAAAGAATCACAACCAACAGCTGGGAGAATAGTTATTCGCAAAGATAATGGCAGCTATATATATATAATGCTATCTCCTTCTTTAGATCTCAGGATTCGCCAAACATTTCTAATCAGAGAAGAAAATAATGAAGAGGCCGGGAAAATCTCTCAATCGTACAAAGGATGAATGAAATTGATTTCTTATGAATTTTTCTTAAGGATCCTTAAACGCTAACAATACGGAAACCAATAATTAATATGATCAAGCAATCATCTCAAAGATGACGATTTTTTCGATTAGACTAGACACCCCAGATTGAGATTTCCAAAGCAATGAAAACTTATTAGCTTCTGCTATTAGATTGGCAATCAAGAATCCCCCAAAAAAATTAGCTAAAGATTTCATTTTTATTCACAAGGATATCATTTTTTTATGTGGTTAATAAATTATCTCAATTGATGCTTTGTAGATCGGGTCAAGTGCGTACGATGGAGCTCGAGCGGTGATATGCTCGCAAGTGGTTCAAAGGATAAGAGAGTGCTCTGGGACTTCAAGATTGGAAAACAAACTTTATAAAGAAAAAATTTCAAATAAACATAACTTTTACCTCAAGAAAAACTGTTTTATTTAATTTTGAGATGAAGCTATGTCTGTTGGCTTCATTTAAATTAGAACTAAATCAAATATCATTCCATTTCAGCTTTCACAAGAAGCCACTGAGAGAATAAATAGCTATTACAACATTACGATTTTAAGTATTACTTGGGACAGCGACCATGTTCTACCTTCTATATATGTCTGAGTTTCACTCCTCCTATCTCACTAGAAGCAAAATGATGCTAAGTCAGGAAATCTTGAACACATACCAGAAATATAAAAGAGATCTCCAAACAATTTTCTCGAATTTACTTGAAAAACTGTAAGGGCATTGGCCCTTTTCAAAAAGAAATCTCAACAAATATCTTATAAATAGTTTAGTCAGGCATATCTAGCAAGCTTCCAGAAATACTTAACGCAATTTGCTGCTCTCCTTAGGAAAACACTCTGTTCAGGAAGTATGTTTTCTTCAACCTCAGGTACTCATCAGAGTTCTATCCTTCAACAAGAGTATAATCAAAAGAAATTGAAATTTTATTTCAGGATACAGACTTATTGGAAGGAATGTTCCAGTACTTCTTTTCTCAAGGAACCAAGGGCTTTATGAAGTAACCACTCGAGATGATGTGATCTTAAGCAAGCTTCTTTGTAGGAGCGGCTCAAAGTTTTTATTAAGTTCAAACAAGTCCAACAAAAGTCTTTACTGCAAAACAAATATCAAAAAAATTTTTGGTGGAGCTCTCAATTACGAGTACTAATGGCATTATCTAGCACCCTGATCTAACCTTTTCTTAGAAAAAACATGGCAAAAGGAGACAGTGTGATGAAATATACCCTCATCTCGGCCACTAATGCCTCAACTTTAATCGGAAAGCTCTCAGTTGCAGAATTCTTGGAACTCTTCCCCAACGCAGAGACTTCAGAAAGCCTAATGTAATATTCCTTCCTTGCTGCATTTCCTATTTCTCTCCGCGATGTGGATTTGACATTTCTTCCTTTAGGACAAAAATAGTTTCAGTGCTAAACCAGATCGATCTCTGTCGACTAAGTTCAAGCTAGAAGACGACGCAGGAAGTGTAGTCAATATTATATGTGCATATAGCTAGGATACTTGCGCCATTTGAGAACGATTAAGATGTATATTTATCAGTTCTCATCATAAAACCAAAGTTGGCTACGATCCTTCAGCGAGAAACTACAAACAAGACAAATTGCAGAAAAAAAATAGAGTGCAAAAAGTTTTCTAAGAAAATATGTTAAATCCTTGCTCTTACTCATATATGGCTCTGTTTAAGACAATAAATACAAGTAATAAAGAGCGAATCTTGGAGATTGAGGGAAATCAAGAACATTGTTTATCAAAAAGAATACAAAAACTTCAGGTGGATCATCCTCTCTGAGTTCCATTCTCCATGAGCCAAAATATGCGTGATTGAATCAGGACTTAATATAAGAGCACTTTTTGTAATAAACTTAATTAAAATTTTTCTGTTAATGAATGAGAAAATGACCTCATCGGTCATGAAAAATGCCTCTTCTACCCTCTTATCTTCATTGAAAAGCAGTCCCGATCGCTCCTCAGGTACGGCCAAAAATTTTTCAACCCCCACGATGCAAAATATAGCCGGAAAAGAAAATGATAGCTCAGGCGCGCGATCTAAAGAAAGACTTAAAGACCTTTATCTCCAACGCCTAAAGAACCTCTCACCAGGCAATGACTCAATAAACATTTCCAATTCTGACCAGAACGACAGTATCGCTCATATATCACCTGCGAAACCTCAAAGCGTTAACCCTCGAGACGAATCATCACCGAAAGAAGATGCTTTCGCCAGCTATCTCAAAGCCACGCCGCCCGAGGTCTCTTCAGTCAAAGGGAGATTTGAACAGTTTGTCAGCCGCCATAGTTCCCCTGAAAAACAAGCTACAGTACCGCCTCTGGACCTACTTGCCTTTTCCAAGCAGATTGCTGGAGCAAAATCAGTTATCAATCCAGACAACAAATTCATTTCTCAAATGTCAGTCGACGAATTGCTTACGATCGTCTCGAAGAGATCAAGCAAAACAACGCAGCCGCAATCCAAAAGGAGAGATACGCAATTAGATACCTTATCTACTGTAGGAAGGGATCCAGGAGCTGCAAATTTGTTAGAGGATTCAATGACCTTTCAATTCGAGCAAATGCGAAATGCCACTGGATCAGGGTCAAGGTCACCTCCACATAATAATATAAGAGAGTATGAAGGTAATGTCGCGGGCATGGGCCCCGCAGTGGGACACCAAACCACGTATAGAACCTCAAATTCGAATCGAACCACCGTCAAAAAGGAGAGTAGAGGTCGTCAGAGCTCTGATGACACGAAAAACCATGAGAAACCCACGCCTAAACGAGAGGACAGTCGAACCTCTCGAAGTGATTTTAGAAACACTAGTGGGTCTCCGACTCCTTTGGAAATCGCTGAACTTGAAGTGCAGCTGAAAGGAAAAGACCACACAATTGAGTCTTTAAAGCGAGAAATTAAGAAAGCGATCGAAATGCTCAAAAAAGAACAGGATCTGAGGACGAAGGAAAAGAAAACGAATTTAGCTGAAATTAATAAGGTTGTCGAGGAGAAAAATAAACTGCAAAAAGAGATTGATGCCTTGAAGGAGAGACTGGCCATTTATGACAAGGCGAATGGGACTACTGAGATCAGCCGCATGAAAAAGGACATAAATCATAATGTAAACCTGTTAAAATGCCGTGAGATCACTCTCCTAGAGCAAATTGAAAAACTGGAGAAATCACTAAAGAGCGAGAAAGATAAGGTCGTTCAACTAAACAAAGAGGTGCTGGATTGGAAAACAAAATGTACAAACGATAACAGAGGGCTTCTCTATGAGAAACTGAAGGTGAAAACGAAAAAGTTGGAGGAAAATCTCAAACAAGAGCTTGAAGTAGCCAATAAAAAACTGAAATCTTTCGAAGGGGGACTAGAAATTCAAAAACTCAAAATTGAAAACAAGCACCTTACTGAAAAAGCCGAGGAGCTGATAGATCTCGTAAGAGAAGTGGACAAGCAAAAAGGGAGTGCTGTAGCAGAAGCGAATTCGATCAAAGAAGAAAATGAAACGCTGAGGGCGAATCTCAATCAAGTGGTAATGGCGCTCAAGCAGGCCGAGACAGATTTAGAGAAAGCAAAGAAGGCGGAAGAAAAGTTGAAAATGAGTTTAGAATTGAAACAAAGAGAAAGTAAAGAGCAGAGCGTGGCTTCGATAGAAAAGCTTAAAGAACTCGAAGAAAAAGGTCAGCAAGAGACAAAAACCATAGAAATAGAATATTCAATAGCGGTTGAAGAGTTAGACAAGCAAAAGAAGTTGCTGGATGACATGCAAAATGCGCTAGAGGACACTCAAAATGTGCTAAAGGACACTGAAAACACGCTGAAGCAGACGCAAGATGCCATGAAGGAGCTTGAAGTAAAATGCCAGGAGCTGGAGCATGCTCTAAACGAAAAGGAATCACAAATTCTCGAGCTGAACGCTGCTCTCCAAGAAGCTCGCAGTTCGAGTATCAAAGCTGGCTTAACTAGCGAAAAGTCTGTTGAAAAATCTGCTGAAAAACCTGTTGAAATGCCCGATAACGCTAAATTTGAAGAAATGCAGCAACAACTAAACGAGGAGGTACAAAAAAGAGAGGCAGCACAGAAAAGAGAGGAAGAGTTGCAAGGACAGCTTGAAGTGGCACAAAAAGAAATGGAGAAGTTGCGAGAAGAGATTTCGAAAGCAGCTAAAGAGGTCTCTCATGGTCCTGAGAAGCCCAATCAAGAAAAACCAGATGAGGTAGGTCTCAAGCGATCAGCCGAGCTGGAACCTGAAAAGCGAGAAATTCTGCAGGCTCTTGAAGAGATGAAAAACGAGAATAGTATCTTGAAAAAGGAGGTAGATGTGGCAATGGCTGAGCGGGAGAGACTATTAGGTCTTCTTGAAAACCTCGACAGCGAAACAGCTGCGAAAGAACAGTTGAGCAGAGAAGTAGAAAATTATAAAAACATGATTTCTGAATCAATGGCGCAGATCGAGAAGCTAACAGCTGAGCACCAAGAACTGTTGAAAAAATTTAACGAGCTACAAAGCAATGAGAACACTGAACCTTCTCAGAATAATAATGCTGTTGAAATTGAAAACCTTAAGCAGGAGATCCAGGACTGTCTGAATAAAATTCAAAACAGGGACGACAAAATAATAGAGTTGGTTACAACCAACGAAGAAACTCAAGCCAGGGTTGACGAATTAACATCACTTCTCAAGAAAGCTCAAGAAGAAGCGAAAAACGTTAATATTACAAACATAGATCCAGAAATGGTAATCAATAAAGAAATCATCAACGCTTTAGAATTGAAGATTGGAGAAAAAGATACTCAAATTGAACAACTCCAAAATGAGCTCCTGAAGCTGAGAGCTTCAATTGAGGAAGCCCGTACCGAGTCTAATGAGGCAAAAGCGAATGAGCTAAAAGAGCTTCAACTGACTATTCAGACTCTTCAAGATCAATTAGCCAGCCAGAAGCGCGCTGAAAGCGAGCAAATCAAGCAGCTTACGACCGAAATAAGCACAGTGATCACCGAAAACCAAATTAAAATCCAAAAACTTGAAGAAACTAAGCGAATTTTAGAAGAACAGAACTTACAACTCTCTCACAATTTGAATGAATCGCAAATCAAAGTCTCCACTCTTGAAGTCGATATTATCTCCCTTCAGGAATTCGTTTCTTCTATGAAAGCCATGCAAGAAAACTCGGATGAAGAGACTCGACAGAACCTCCTCGAAGCGAATGAAACTATTGTGCAATTAAAAAATGAGCTATCAAAAGCAAAGAGCGAAGAAGCAGCGATGTTGTTAGAAAAGAACGAGGAGATAAGAAAAATCACAGAGGAATACACCACGCTTGAAAACCTATTGCATAATATGGAAATGGCGAAACAAGAGGAAGTCAGTGCGTTAAATGATGAGCTGATTTCGAATCAACAAAGGATAAAGGACCTGTCAGATGCTCTCAATTTGACAGAGCAAAATTTTGCTAATGAAATCGAAGAGTTGAGAACCAATTTGACTCTAACGAACCAAGAACAAGCTGCAAAATTTGACGAAGAGAGACAAACTTTAGTTGATCAACTGAAAATCCTCGATCAGCAAATTGAAGGACTCAACAGCGAGCTCACGGAGCTAAAATTGCAATCTGGTAGAGAAAATGAGTTATTGGAAAAACTCAAAAGAGCTGAAGAGGAAGTTCAACATCTCACTAGTGTGATCGTTCAGCAGCAGTCTTCGTATGATGATTCACGAGCAGCCAGCAGTAGTATGCAAAGAGCCCTTGAAGAGAGGGTTGCAGAGCTAGAAGACACCAATTCAAAACTGCTAGAAGAAAAGGAGAGGCTGGAAAGTTTGCACGCCAGCGATGTCACGCGTTTGAGTGAGGAGATAAAGAATCACGAAGAGACTATAAGATCGTTAAAGGAGTCTTCAACTTCAGATCAAGAGACTTTAAGACTTGAAAAGATGCAGTTGGAGGCAAAGATAGCCCAGCTTAACTCTCAGATCACCTCGCTCGAGGAAGAAAAAGAGAGCTTATTGACAAAATTAACGACCGCGAACAGTGAAAATGAGCAAGTTCAAAGAGAATTACAAGACTCTAAAGAAAGAGTTAACAGTCTCGAGCAGGAAATGGAGCAATCAAGATTAATTTCCGACCATTTACTAGAAGAGAAAGTTGCACAAATTAACGATTTAACATCAGAACTCGAACGAGAGAGAGAGAAGGTGACCAGTCTAGAGCAGGAGCTATCCCAAGCAGCAACCAAGCTCCAAGAGGAGAAAGAAAAGAATAATTCGCTTACTAAAGAGATGCAGTATACCGTCTCTGAAACTACCTCTCTAACCGGAGAGCAACTAACCCAAGCCGAGTCAACTATTTCTGAACTACAAGCTCAAGTTGCTGCTTTGATGAAAGATGCAGCTGCTGGAGAAGAAGCAGTCAAGCAAGTTGAACATCTCAAGACGACCATCAAAGAGCTAGAAGCCGCTAAACGTGAGTTGCAACAGGAAAACGAAGAACTAAAAGTTAAAGCCGAGGCAAACAATTCGGAAATAACGATGCTAAAGCAGCAGAAATACGATTCTAGAAATATTCACCGAACAGAGGAGAACACTGTCATTGCGAGACTTAAAGAGGAGGCGAAACTGCGAGAAGAGCAGATTGAGCACTTGGAGAAAGCCAATAAAGAAGTGAAAAACCACTACGAAGCGCTGCTCAAAACCGCCAATGATAGAATTGCAAATTATCAAGTTGAAATGAACAAGCTACTCAGCGCAGGGAAAGGAATCAGCCAAGACAGGAAGACTCAGCTTAAAATTCAAGAGTTCGAGGGCATGAATGTGATGTTGCAACAGCAGCTCTCGCATTTCGGGTTTATGTTTGAAGATCAGGAAGCTAGGTTTAGAGACAATGAAAAACAAACCAAAATTCTTGCGAAAAAGATGCAAGAAACCGAAGAGAGTTATGAAGCTTTGAAGCAGCAGCATGAAGAAACGACTGAAGAGCTAGAGGGATTGAAGAATACTCTGGATTCTCAGAAGAAGCTTATGAAGAAGTATCAGGATCATAACAAAGAGCTTATGACTGAAAAAGATAATCTTCATAACCAAATCAGCGATTTGGAAACTGCATTGGCACATTACAAGGACGCAATGTCGAAGTACATTGTACAGATTGAGCAAGCGAATAAGAATGAGCTCGAAGCGAAAAAAGAGAATGAGTTACTAAAGAAGAAGAAAAGCTGGAAATTATTTAGTAAGTAGTTAGTAACACTGACTCCTTCTGTTAATTTTCTATTTGCTTGCGTGAATTTGCATGGATTGAAGCGATCGGAGGCTTCACGAAGAGTTAATTGTCTGTGAATTAAATTTCAATTTTTTGTACAGTTTAACGAATGATTTTTGGCTCAATTTACAAATCTTATCATTTTAGTATCTGCTATAACAGCTCCTTTCCAAAAACACAGTTATCGCCACATCCTCTAGAGTTCCCGAGAGATTTCGCTCAGTCAAGCTTTCCTCAGCGGGAGCTCTCAGCAAAAAAAATTACTAGTAGAAGGAATCATGCATTGAAACTGCTACTGGCTTTAAATATCTATTTTAGGCATTTCGACTCACTATAAATTCTATTTTTTCCTTAATTTAGCATCTGTCGGTGCCAGGCTCGATTTTCGAGCGTTTGTCTGGTTTTACTTCGATTAAAAGCTCCAATAAGCAGAAAACACTCACTGTTCCAATTCTCTCCGAACGAAAAAAAAGAAGCATTTAGCGCAAATCTAGACGCGAAAAAAATTCGATATTAAAAAAAAAATCGGTTCAGCGTCACTGACCTAATTCACTGAGCAGAAATTGCCATCGATAGTGCGTACACACTTAAGTGCGTAATCACAGCCGCTGCAACTATAGCCATCGGTCCTAATGCTTCGAAATTTAAAGGACCCGTCTAAAATCTGCTTCAGGATTTCGAACAGGGTTTTTGGGAGCAGCGTACACTGATGCCTAAGATCAGAAAACTACCTAGAGAGGCCTTAGGAAAGCTGCTAAGCAGCGACAGAAATTATTGAGAGACTTTTAGCTTTAAAGGAACTAAAATGTGAATGAAACTCCTTTATCAAGTATGAAAACAACCGAGAAACGCGGGTATATGCTGCTTTAATAGAAGAGCAGCTCATTTACAGAGAATTCAATGAGAAAATTCCAAGCCGGCGTACAATTTGATAAGTCTAAAACGCTCAATAATTGCGCCTCAAAATCCGAATCCTCCAGTTTGTTCGATAACGACGTCGATTTCATCACCATCTTCCATATTAAGCTATCATCAGAAAATGAGTCCATCGCAAAAACCAAAGGTTTTACCTCATTTGGGGTTTGGGTCTCAGCAATTCTCTCACCATCAAAAAGGAATCGAACGTTTTGAGGGTTGATCTATCAGAATTTGGTTAGAAAATCCTTGAATCAAGTCGAAACTTGGTACCTGTTGTCTGTTGCAGTAGGCGTCCATCAATTTTTTGAATTGGGTGGATTTCTTGATTTTAAAAAAGACTTCTTCACCATCCTATTGAAATAACCCGCCATTTTTTAAAAAAAGTTGGTTTGAAATAATGAGTACTTGACTTTTGACTTTGAGATTGAGGTAGTTATCGGCGGCCTTCTTTTCACCACCTTCAGCCTCCTTATTGGCAGTTTGACCGTCAGTTGCAGCGTTCTTTTCACTCATTTCACTTTAAGGAGCGTTTATTAATAATTAAGTGCTGTCTAGACAAAAAAAGTTTGAAATTATAAAAATTGAATAACTTTCCTTAAATACTGTCCCAGATGATAGCCGTTATTTGGTAATTATCACTGATATCATTTTCAAAATGACTTCAATAGCGTAGAGCCTCAAATAGATTCCAGTTGAATTTCAAGCCGTTTATATTTTTTATTTTTTTTGCATTGTTTCAGTTAATCGAGCTGCAAAGATTTCGAAGTATTGAATTAATACTCGTAACAACTAGTGCATATTCTATCAGTATTTTAAGACATAAGTAGAGGACAATTGAGATACACAAGTTCTACAGAGGTTGCCAAGAGATTTTTATAGACCGATACAAATAGAAGGAGCTTACTATTTTGATAAAATCCAGCAGTAGGCGAAACTAGGCTTAATATTGAAAAGTAAGACTTATAAAGTTATTGGGGAAAGACATTATTCAGCAAGATAAAGATATTAGAATTGGTGAGACTTAGATGAAATTTGAAAAGATAATTTTTTTGAGGCTTCGGTTTTCAATTCAAAGGCTTTAAATTTTGGAACTAAAAAAGGTCAGACAAACATAGCTAGAATAGGAGTTAGTTCATTTGTTGCTGCCAACGATTACTTGAGAACAGTCATAACAATTAATGTTGAGCCAAATTCACCGATTTTCTTAAGAATACAATGTCCTAATAAAATTATTTGGTCGGTTATTTCTGTTTAAAGTTCTTCCTTGACGAAAGTACAGAGCAAGCATATTCATTATTGCTGCTGCCTATATGCGGTGGAAAAATTGAGGTTTCAGAAGAGGAAAAATTAATGGAACGCATAAATAATGACAAGGCTTGCGAAATCGTCTGCAGAGTTCCATTCCGATTCTTTGAAGCCGAGATATTTCCGTTAGTTTCATCTAGGATCAAAATTCCATAATAAGGTGATCTCAAGATGTCCTTCACATGTTTAAATCCTCAATCTGAAACAGTATTTGGGTCTTGTGTGATGGATGGCACATTAATACGATGTTGTATTGAAAAATAAATTCAGTCATCTCTCTTCTTTTAACTATATTCATACGAACGTGTGTTCTATGAGCAAATGTGCTGTTCAATTTACTTCAGAAATTTTTTTCACTAAATAGTGCTTTTTTATCTAATAAGATTCTTTCGAGGTAATTCAACCTATAAAAGGGACTTTATTCGATATATCATGAACTAGTTCTCACATCAAATTAAGATATCCAACTCACCAGAATGGACAAAACTGATAAAAGAGCCAAAGTTGAAGAGAAGTCGACCGAACGGTCCTATGCAGCCTGCTTCAAGCATTGCGTCGACTACTTTTTCGAGGATCGATTTGTCGAAAACGAACGCGAATGCATTGCGAGTTGCTTAAGAAAGCACAAGGAAGCCTCTGATTACTTAGCAGCAAACCACGACTTCAAGAAATTCCGCATCTATTCATAGTTTAACATAGCTTCTATTCAAATCAAGGATAAGTTGTTAATAACAGATTTGCTACTTGATAGAAATCAAAACAAAAGTTCTTAAAGCGATTTCATTTATGTGTAAAGACCTATCAAATTCGCTTTTATTTCTTGTCTATAAGTGCTACAATGTGAAATGAACACTCTTATTCCTTAGATAAGGTCTGTTTTCTCGAGGATTCTCTTGTTCTCTTTATTAGCAACATCGATATAGCCAACCAAATCGCTCACGTAAGCTGCGGCTTGTCTTTCGATGTCGTTTTTGATAGGAATGAAAGCTTGAGGAAAAATTTAAAAGATTAGAAAGGCCATTTGGATTGTGAGATAGTAGATACTGTTAGCCTTGAGATGGTTGTCAGCGTAATCAACGATCTCTCTGCCCTCATAAGTTTCTCTTAAGTGCATCTTGGCAGTGTACCAGTTCACGTCAGCGATGGTCTGATTGTTGATAAGAAGACTTTGTCGGTCTCTCTTTTCTAATATGGATTTGGATGGTTCAAACTAATCGGAGGAGGTTGAGTTTCGTTACCTCTGACAGGGTAAGCCTTGAAAAGTCTCTGGTAGTAAGGAACTGGCCATTGAGCGGTAGAGACAACACGGTCGGTGATGGGTCTTTCCTGGAGAGGACCCCAGTTGATGCCACTGAAGCTGGCAGCAGCTAAGAAAATGGTTATTTCTTTGAAGGGCTGAGTAGAAGTAATTACGAACGGAGGTCAAGGCGACGACCTTCTTGTAGTTTTGAATGTTCATCATCTAATAATTGAAGCTGCCTTGGATGATATCCCAAATCTCAAATATAATTAATATGATTTAGAATTGGAAGTGGATTTAAATGCAGGTGAAAATGTGAGCAAAATGAATAATCAAAGGAAGGGCCTAATGCATTCGATGCATCGAGAAGAGAGAGAATTTTAGGTGTATCTCAAAGGGAATTATTTTAATTTGCAGTATCTTCAGCAATGTTTTTAATAATTTTTTTCTCAAATTCTTTCTTATGTAGCGGATTAGATGTTGACAAATTTTAGTGAAACCATTAGGATTTTTCTATAATTTTAGTTGATTCAGAATAAAACTCGGTTTCTTATGTAATTTAGAGTTCTCTAACTTGGACACTACCTCAGTCATGCGGAAGTCCAAAACAATTTTTAGGAATAATTATTTTACTCACGCTAATTCTATCTGTGAACTTGAGACTGTTCAATGAAACATATGTATAGATTGAGTTCAACTCCCAGCTTTTTAAATGGAAACCGTAATTTTGAGTGAATTATCGATTTTCTTATATTCTTCTCTTGACAGTGAATTCAATTTAATTTCGTTTTCAGAGGTTAAACCATTTCCGAACCAAAAATACAATCGATCGGCTCTACAAAAATGAATAGGCGGTTTCTTATATAACTGAAGATAGTATTAATGAATGAAAAATTTATACACTTTCTAAAACCAACCAAATTTTTTATATTTTCATTTAAAGCCTCCTCTCACAACCAACTTTGAGATTTCTGACTCATTAGATTCAACCCTCCTTTCCAGATTTGATAGATTCCTATTTATTTTTGTTATTAATTACAAAATCATTAATTATAAGAAAGTTTACCTTGAGACATTCTCCAATTGATTACTAATTGTGCTCAGAACATTGATTATTCCATCCTTGGCGGGTTCCCCTACCTACATAACCGATTTATTACAAAATGAGCGATATTCACTATTCACCTGTCCACGAGGTAGGGAACGTGAACTCATCTCAGTTGTATCACGAGACTTTCTCAACTCTTTATCAGAAATATATTTTCTTTCAGCGTTGTTTTTATATTTCTCCATCAAGTGTTTGACTGCAAAGGAGTCTCTCTCCTTGTGTGAGACTCGAAAAGACGACCTAAAACTCTGACGCTCTTTATTCGTCGTTATAAGTAATGGCTTATGTGTCCTCGCCGCTGAAGCCGATCTTTTCAACTCTAATTTGGGTTTTGAACTGGATCTTGCCGGCGCAACGAGCTCCTCAACGGTCTCTCTGGTCAGAGGGCCAAAATTCGATTTCCAAACCATTACTGCGCAGTCATCTCCTCCACTTGCAAAATACCCTCCTTCTGGAGAGAAAAGCACAGTTCTACATGGACTATTGTGCGCAAGAAGTGTAAACTCTAACTTCCAATTCCGTAGGTCCCATACTTTCAACTTTGAGTCATTTGACGCTGATATCAGGTAGTTGCCTTCTGGATGGAAGGATATCTGGTTAATTCCCTCTGAATGAGCGTCAAATTGATATACGAGGTCCTTGCTGCGGATGTCATAGAATTTGATTTTTCTATCTAGGCTTGCGGAGGCGACGGTCCTAAAATTAGGATGAAAAATGGTTGAAGTTATAGGTGCAGTGTGGTCGGCGAATCCAAAAAGCTGGTGCTTGTGAGGGATATCCCATATCCGCATTGAGCAGTCATCAGACCCTGATACTATCAAGGTGTCTGAAGGATGCAAACCTGATGTTCTAACAGGACCTTCGTGTCCTTCAAGAGTACATCGAACCTTCCTGTCAAAAGCATTCCAAACTTTGACGGTCTTATCGTCGGAAGATGACACAAGAAATTTTCCCTCTCTGTCAAAATTGACAGAGCGCACACCAGCTTTATGCCCTCTTAAAGTGAGCGAATAAGCATCTCTAGGTGAGAGATAAGGGGATAAGATTAATGAAGGACTTCATGAGTGGTTACACAGAATTTTGCCATAATCTTATAGTTTCGTCCTTGGATGCAGAAGCAAGGGTCGTGCCGCTTGGAGAAAAGGAGAGATCATAAATTGGTCCCTATAGGTAAATTTTGATTTAGGCGATGTGCTTGAGAGAGAGAGATTAATTACTTTATGCCCAGCGAGTTTGAACGGCTTTTTGTCAGGTTTAAAATGCCAAATTGTTACTGTTGAATCTTTGCAGCCAGAAGCAACCTGTGTCCTAATTTAGCAAAATAGAGATTAATTGACTCATTAAGAAGAATCAAAGCACATTTTGGGATTGAAAGCAAGCGCCAATATTGGGTCATTCGGTCCTCTAAACGAGCGCTTTAGCTGAGGATCTTCAGATGTAAACTCGAGACGAAAAGAACTCCTTTGAACCATTTAATGCACGATCCTAACAGCTAGTTTATTTCTGAATAAACCCATTTAATTTGGCCAAGTAAAAAAAATAAATTTTCATTTATACTTTATTGTTTCCTTGTGGCAGCACATAAACCTACCTAACAACGCAAATATAAGAATGAAGAGGATCTTTTAAGTTTCAAATGGGACTCTATTCATACGAGATCCTTTCCATATAATTCAGGAAAAACACATAATTTGAAATCGTATAGACACGCCAAAGTAGTGGCTTAGATGAAATATTCCTGCTCACTATGAGCGTGGCAAGTTAATTTCATCAATTTCGGATTATCTGATGTCGCGAGAGCAATACTAGCCAAGATATAATAGTATTAGATCTGATACGCATACAGTTGAAAGAGAATTTGATTCTGTAGAGTTAAGAATTAGAAATAAAATATTCTGTTAATTTCGCAGCCTCAACAGTAACGACAACCTGTCTGTAAATGTCAGATCAGATGCAAACGGACTCGCAATCTAAGAGCCCTTTACAAAAATCCGCTTCAGGCCAGCCGATCGATTCCTCATCAGCTGAGAAACCAGAACGAAGAAGCGAACTCAAGCAAAAGGAAACATCTGAGAAAAAAAGATTGAGATACACAGAGGAAGAAGATATCAAGATATTAGAATACATCAAAGACAAACCAGTCTCCAAATTAACCTCAAGAAAATTCTGGGAAGATGCCGTCCAAAAAGACCATTTACTCGATAATAAACGCAGTGCGGAATCGCTACGAGAAAGATATCGATTTTATTTACTTAAAATGATCGAAGGAGGTGGAAATATCGCGGAAGGTTCAGAAAAAAAGAGCAGAAAGAAAAAGAAAAATCAAGAAAATCTTGAAGAAACGAAAGATGGCGAAGGCCTCGGTGAAAATAAAGAAGGAACGGAGAAAAAGAGCCAAGGTAAAAAGAAGAAGCCCGCTAAAAGCCCCAAATCTCAAAAGAAAGATAATGAAGTAGAGGGAGAGGGTCAAAATACTTCAAGTAAAAAGAAAAGCAAAAGAAAGGAATATCAAGGCATGAATGAGGTCGAAGAATTATTGGCTCGAAAGACTCCGGTGGTGAAAACTGTCCCTTCGAAAGTTCTAAAGCCAGTGCTGCTTGATAGAGAAGAGGAGGAAAGAGTTGAAGAAAAAAAGAGCTGGGTGGCGGAACAAGCTGAGAAGCGTAATTTGCCTGAAGATGTGTTTATGGACCTATTTCTGAGATGCTCGATGGACCCAACGATCCTTGATAGATACTTAAACGGAGAGACGCATCTTTTATGGGACGATGATGAAGATATGTTATTGAAAGGACCAGCGAAGGTGGTTGGCAAAAAGGTCTTGTCGACGTACAAAGAGCCAGAGAATGTGAAACTGAGAGTGCAATTTTTAAAGGGCTTGGAAAAATTGCGTCCAGAGTTCAGCCTTGTTTCTGTTACAGGGGCAACTGCAGTCTAATGTTTGCTTTACATCTGAATAGGAATACCTATTTGAATTTCATGGGTGCATATGAATTACTAGTGATACATTGATAGAATTAATGATAAGCCGAAAGACAGAATTTTCCAAAGATACCAAGATAATATTATAACAAATTCTTGCTTTGCATCATTAGGTATTAGTAAATTTGCCTTAGATTTCTGCTTAGCAGCCTTTCTCTTAGCTAGAAGCCCTCATAAATGTATTTATTTCAAAGCATAGCTAATAATGATTGGGTCAATCAGTTTTAACATCTGAACTAAACGAATAGGCAGGCGTTTTTCTCTACAATATTAAGTATGATTTACAAAACTGAGGTGAGATGAACCCCAGTTCGATTTGGCTAAGCTCATTATTCTAGAATGGAAGGCTCTCGATATTCATCAGTAACTTTTCAATTCCGACGCTAAACATTCCTTATCGATTATAAACTGAATCAAAATCCATAATAATCTGGTGAATTCTTTTCGTTCTGGCAATAGTCGCAGAATAAACAATTATGTTTTGGGACGACTAAGGAGTATGCATACGTGGATTCAATTGTTTTATTTAGATTTTACAAAGGCAATAAAATCACTGCATTCTAAATAAAGTGCTGAACCCTTTTCATCTATGTCAGCTACCCTCAGAGACTGCGAGCCAAACTACAACGAAATATTGCGACAATTCAAAAATAAGGTACACCTTCAGCTCTATCAGTCTATGATATCTCTCTTTAATAGGATGAGCATAAGGTGCCTCTGGATAAATTGATCAAAAAGTTAGAGACCGATACATCGAATGGCCTCACCTCAAAACAGGCTGAAACCAAACTCAAAGAATACGGACCAAATAACTTCCAAAAGCCGAAAAAGCTCTGGGTTATTGCCCTCATCACCGAAGCTTCTGCATTGTATCAAGTGTACTTTGCTATTAGCGCCGTTTGTCTTTTCTGCTACATGATGCGCAAGGAAACTCCTCAGCCAGTACATACCTTTCGAAATTATGGATAACTAACTAGTTCTCCGCCTTTAGATGCATACAGCAGTAATGTTGCTTACCACAGCGATTCTCATTACAATTTACTCTTTCATCAAATACGGCAGCGCGCCTTCAGTCACCCAAACTCTTTTACCTTCTACGACCAAATGCAAACGTGATGGAGCGTTCAAAAATGTGCCTACATCTGAGGTATTCCTAATTTTCCAGAATTTTGCTAGAAAAATATTCTTTAATTTGCTCAGTTAGTGCCTGGAGATATTATTCAGGTGAATGCGGGAGAGAGAATCGGCGCCGATGCAAGAGTCATCAGTGCAGAAAGAAATGCTGGAGCCACTTATAAGGATATACTTGATAATGATCAAACAATTCGTGTCTCTGCAGAAGCTAGACCATCAGAAGACTACTGGGAGTCTACAAATATTGTTTTACGCGGAGGTTTGGTTACAGAAGGTAGCATCACTGCAGTTGTGACTTCCACTGGTGAAGCTACGATTTTGGGAAAGCTGCTCAACGCAACGGCAGGTGCTTCTTATTTGGAAAAACCCGTCCTCAGAAAAATCAATAAGATGATTAACGTCGCTTTCCTTATTGAGATCGGCATAGGCTTTGCTTATCTGATTGTTAATAAAACACCAGCTAAGGTCCTAAGAGCTTAGTCTAGGCAAGTTCATTTAATGCCGTGTCTGGTGCCCTCACTTTTCGGTTCAACATATTCGATGTTCATTATTTGCACAGAGAATAAGAGAAAACAGACCTTTCTAAGTATTTGATATAAATCACAACATTTAAATCATCAATGAAAAGCAAGCCTAGCTGAGCTTGAGGAGGCCGTAGAGTTTATCAATATGTACTTTTATTGGAAAAATACGATTAAATGAATGGGTTAACTGCTAGCGGTGCTTCCTTAGTAAATCTCCACAACTAATTATTAAGGAAAAGCTTTAATTGAGAAACTACCAAATAAAATTCAAGCCCTCTTCAAGCGAGAACACGACCCAAATAGATGTCAGACACATCAGATACATTTATCATGAATTTTTTCCCGCTACACAGAGTGCCTCAATCATGTGCATGGATCTCCTTGACGTCCTGCGTGGTGGTTTTGACGTTAGCATGCCTCCTTCGACTACACGCTAATTCATTTGGAAAATTGATCTGCGGAGTCCTTTTAGGGAATATTTTTTCTACTTTGCCCAAGGTTATGGCTTTTTTCCTCGATTTGGAAAGTGTTTTGATGTGCGAATGGCTAGAAGCTATCGAGTTTTTCGGCCGTAACTCAAATTTCTTGTGGTCGATGTGTTTCGCACACGCCTCGTATACAGTCATAACAAAACTTGACATAAAACACATCCAAACAAATCTCAAATATTACACACTTCTTTCAATTATCCTCCCACTCCTCTTATCGATTATCCAACCATTCACGGATTATGTCAGTTACGCTCATGACATGCGTACGTGTGTTCATGAAGTCACAGTTGGAGAGATTGATGTACTATATATCTTGTTCGGGGACCTACCACTCGTGACGATAAGCGGCTTAAGCATTTACTTCTACATTAACTGCCTGTTGGGTGTCCGCGACTACTTTACTGAGCACAAAAGCACGAAAACATATACCTTGATGCTCTATCCGGCGATCATGCTACTTTGCTGGCTTCCAAGTGCAGTTATTAATGTGTTAATGGTGTTTGGAGCACGTCCTGGGCCGATAAATACAATTTTGTGGCTAGAATGCTTACCTTTATTACAGGGGTTTTTTGATGCATTAGCCTATGGAGTCTCGAGGCAAGTTGTCAGGAGGGCTTGCAGAATGGAATGTCTTCGTAAAAAGCAAGTGAGAGAGTCGTTTATTTCCCAGTCTGAATCCGAGTCACATTACAGCCTCCAATCGAAGCAGCTTTCTCTATATGAGCAATTTCAAGCTATCAATAAAGACGAAACTAAGGTTGAAGAGCCTACTCTGCTGTGATGCTATTTTTTTCTTGTTTGATAAAAAAAGGATTATGTCTCTTACTATTTCTGTTCCAACTGATGATTTATTAGAAGACTTCATATATGAAATCTGTTTCGCAAAAAATACTTAAGACGCAAGGGAAATTTGTATAATCATGACATAGTATGATCGATAACAAAAAAATAAATGTAAAAATCAATTAAGAATACCACCTTAATAGAAGATAATAGGATTGGATCATTAATTACTGCTTGTTTTTCAAGCATTGAAAATTGTTTTCTTTTTATTACTCGTATTACGTGAAAGATTTAAGCCAGCATAGTCGTTTTCAGAGCGTATTTTTGTACTCTTCTTCTCATTTGTACGAATAATAGACTTATTACTGGGTACCTTCGACAGATTTGGCGAAATAGAAGGTAATTTTGCAAGTCTTTCTCTTCGAGGCAAACTTTTTTGAGAGCCTAACTTGAGTTGATAGCTAGGTTCTCCTCGATATTCTGCTTGGCGTCGATAGCTCGGATAGTAATCTTCAGAGTAGTTTTCATCACTAACGTCAAAAGTATTTATCCGAGTTTTTATATTGGTCCCTCGGTCCGGTCCTTTATGAGGAGTTAAGTTATAATGAGTCGTTGAAATGCTAATACCTCTAAAGTTCGTTATGTCTGTTAAAGCTTGGTCGTTTGAGTTTTGCTCTAATTTCTCAAGTTTCTTCCTCATTCTGATTAGTTCATTGCTCTGAGAGTTGTTTTGCTGAGCTCTAAGTTGAAAAGCAAAGTTTTCCAATAAAAATCTTTGCTTTTGCATCATATAGATTATCCCTTCC
>ENA-UOTZ01001134-UOTZ01001134.1-compost-metagenome-genome-assembly--contig:-NODE-1134-length-19787-cov-3.708625_pt1 | contig 19787 bp, 12 predicted proteins | sample MGYA00238144_ERZ746983 | MGnify/ENA primary metagenome ERZ746983 (study PRJEB28759, sample SAMN06268863) | compost metagenome | isolation source: single cell | place: USA: California, Emeryville, Joint...
AATTAGAAGATAGAACCAAATTTTAGTACCATTTCGATTTATGCTCTCTCTTACTTCCAGTTTTGGCAAGTAATTTTGAAAATACTCAACTAAATCTAATTACTAACTTCACGTAGTTGCTCAGAGTGTTGCTGTACCTAACCTTCCCTCAGTATAATTCAATGTGATGTGAAGTAGAAAAATAGTAAAATAGATTGTCCCTTGACCGTTCTCGAAGGTTTATCAATTATCTAGTTGGTCAATTTGGAGCAAATCTGTAGGAGTACAATTTATTACTTCCAAAGATTAGGTAAACAAAAAGCTATAGTTTTACAACTTCATATCACGAATTACAGCTCTCTAATAGATTGGCGAAATAGAGAGCATTTATGAATTTTCATCTAGCAGCAAGCTTTACAAATCTCTCAATCTGCAAGCTGGAAATTTTACTGTATTAAGTAAATTATCCATGATCCGGCTCTTTACAATAAGGCGATGGATTTTGGGGTTATAAGATGATCATTCGAATATTACATTTCAGAATTCTTTTTTTAGAATTTTTCATATCTCGTGAAAGAACTTATCACCAGATGAAATGCAAATTGACTCTCCGATATCCATCAATAATTTAGTCAGATTTCATTTTTTTTGTTAAGAGAAATAAGCTATCATTATGAATTCGTATAGAATCCCAAAAGGTTGTGAAAAATCGACGACAACAACAGCAACCAGACAAATGTGTGCTTAGTTGTGAGATAATCTTTTTGAAGCAAACTCTATTATACAAAAGTTCTTAATGTTCCAGTTGGAAAACAAGTAACTCGGAAATCTGAAACGCTCTAGAGTCAGTATAAATTCAAAATTTGGAATCTAATTTCTATCTTTAAATTGAAAGATTTTTTACAACATGGAAAGTAAAGAAGCATCATCTGTTCTACCTCACCACAACATAAAATATGATATTCCAGCTCTCCCTTTTGAGCTTACCCCACCTTTATCTCAGAATATCCACAACATCCTTAGCTTGATCGATGGAGATGGAGATGGAGATTCTAAAAAGAATAAGTTATGGAATAATTATTTCGCTCCTCTAACAAAGGAGTTACCTGTCAATATCCAGACCATCCTCGATAGTAAATGCCTGCAAGCCACGACCCGCTTTGAAAAACAGTCTTTTCCACTACTAAAGACTGACCTCTACGAAAACTTCATTGCAATAAATAAAAACCTAAAGATTGTACGAGAATCGCTCAGCTTGCTGCGATATTATAAATACGATAAGCCAGAGTCATACACCAACGCGATGTTTGAAGATTTCAAAAGAGTCCAAATTTGCTTGCTTCATCTGAACAATGTCATCTGTTGCCTAGAGCAAGGAAAAACTGCTCCTATTCAAGTGAATCCTATTCGGATACTCGATTTGATAGCAGAAGTAGACTTCGATTCTAACTTCGAAGAGGATTTCATCCTTCTTCCGAAAGAGGTGACAGCGAGTCAACTGGATTTTGATCTTCTCCTTGATGAAAAAGCTTACACAGATATCGCTATTCCTACGGAATCTGAAGCAGCTTCTCTAAAGGCTCAGCTGTTAGAACAAATTAACTGGACGTTTGAGAAGATGAAGACTTTATTTTCCGAGGAGGCGTTGAAGAAACTCGTAAACTGGGACGAAATCAATTTTGTTCTACGTGGAGAACATTTATCAGAGAGCCATGAGCATTACAAGTCAGAACAAGAGCTTCAGGAGGTATATAGTTTGGCGGACTCTATTCACAAGATCAATCCGAAAAATCCTGAAGAATCTCCTGCTCAACAAGAGGCAAGAGCTTATATAAGTCTAAAACTAAGACATTACGTTAAGAGACTATACGCAGGTTTTCTGGAGCAAATCAGATTAAATGAGTACGGGAGAGTCAACAATTTGGAAGACCATTTCACGAAAGTGATCCTTGAATCCCGATTTGATGGCAAAGCCTGCACTGAGGAAGTTCTCAAGGTCATTACTGACGACATGGTAAACTACTTCTTCAATAAGAGGATCACTGTCAGCCCTCTCATGGGAAAAGTTGAAGGGATAGCTCACTATTTCGAAAAAGATCTGATAGATTTCAAACTCATTCCGACAGATATAGTGACAGCAGCTTCGATAGAAGGATTTGTTGTCGCATTTCTCAAGACTTGCAGCCAGCAAAAACCCGTACTAGGCCTTGGCCCGGCAAAGCGATACCTCTGTCTCGTTACCCGCACAAAAGTTGACTTTTATCTCTTCGAATATGACTTCCAGGTGTACAGCGAAGGGATTAAAGTTTTCATGTCGAATCCAAGTCTGGAAGGTGTTTTGCATCAGGCTATTCAAAAGGTGACCATGAGCATGCCGACGGAGCTCAAATCGAAGTTTACTTTCTTCCATCTCGAATATTTGGAGCCTCATTTCAATTTGGACTATAAACAAGTCTGGTTGAACTATAACGCACCAGCCGTACAAGACAATTCGATTGGTGAATTATTGCAGCTTCTGGCTTATGCAACAGTGTATATATTATTCAATCATAAGTTCGAAAGGAATGAAATGGTCATCAGCATAGACATAAAATATTTGTTCTACTTCGCGAGCATTTATCTTGATTATCAGGACTGTTTTCATCATTCTCAACCGACTTTCTGGTGGGAGGCCTTCCCATTTGGAGTGGTGCCGTACCCTTTTAGAATCCCCACTCCCAAGGCACCAAAGAAGAACGAGATGATCCCCCAGGAAAATTATGCATTAATGGCAGTCCCGAAAAAATTGAATGAAGTGAAGTATACAGCACTGTTCGAAAAGACTGTGACCTGGAAGGAGGTTCAACAGAATCAACTCAAAGAGGTCATATCGAAACTCGTTTCAACAGATTGCCTTCACTTGGACAACCTCTCATTCCTGGAAGATTTTGTGAGTTCTGATGGCAATCTTGCTCATACAGCTCAAGTGATAGGCTCTCAAGTTTCCGATTCTCTTTGGAAACTTACAAAATCGGTTGCAAGTGGTTCTCATGATACGGAAAAGCCGCATCAATTGAAAGTAGTTGAAGAAAATAAGCTTCTTTTCTTTATTTTCTCGCAAGATGCTCACATTCCGATCCTAATGATCGTGTTGGATCAACGAGAAAAGAGAATATTGTCCTTTATCCGTGAATCTGCGGCGAATACCTGGACTCAAGATCATACAACAGCATTGCAAAAATCCTTGGAGCTTTCTCTCTCAACGTCCCTGGATGGATATAGCAGCATTCATGTGAGCTGCTTGTTCACCAACGAAGCTGTCGAAACAATTTTTGAAAAGTTCTACTTCCCGAAGGTGCATTTGCTTAAACACTTTGAGAATCAGAGCGCTATCTGTTTCTCTCAAGGCGAAAGAATTATAATTACTGAGGAAGACATTCAAGCCGCTTTTTGCAAGTTCATTCATTTGAATATGCTTGTGACGAACTCGGATATTTATAGAGCCTATAAAGCCTACTATCAAAAGCTTCTCGAGCCCAATTACACATTCTTCATCTTCCCAAATAATTGGAAAATGAATGACTTTACAAAAGCTCTCCAGCAAATGCATCATACTCTCTCTTCAGGAGTTCCCTATGTTTATTCAGCTTTTGCCTTCGACAGTGTTGCTGGAAATAACGTCTATTACCTGATATTTACCGAGAAGTCGGCAAGCAAGGAATATACTGAAAGTAAATCGAAAGAAAAGATTCCTTTCTATCACCTGGAAATTTTCTCACTACACTCTAATAATTCAGATGACGACGTTGAAATTGTCAAAGCAGCTATGACCTATTTTATGTACAGCCTCAATTTCGAGGTTGCGATTGATAATTTGGATAAGGTTAACTCTGAGGCCTGCATCCTTCTCAATACCAAGTACCAAGAAACGCTTATAACGGTTGCCTTTTTAAAAGAAAAGAGTCAATTAAGTGCGGCTCAAGCTTTCCGGTTAATAGCTTCCTCGAGCCTTGCTCATTACACAGAGATTAACAATCTCATTTCACAAGTGGATCTCAAAGGCGCAAAGAAAAAAGACTCGACTGCAAAGGAAATTGTGTCCAAGAAGCTCGAAGAAACGAAAGAACCAGAGAAGAATCAACTATCATTGAAAGATATAGCTTACGTCGAAGGTTTCCTTGGTGATAAACAGAAAAGACATTCTATCTCAGAGGATTTATCACAACAGGTCGTAAAAAAGCTAGAGAGCGGGGAGCTAAAGCAGGATTTCTCTACTGTCTTAGAAAATTACTGTGATGAACTAAACCTAGCTATTTTTAGATCCTCAACCTTCTACTATTGCTGGAGCCAAAACTCGCTAGAGAAAATGCTCAAAGCTGAAGAGGACTTCGAGGTCAACGTTGAGTCAGCATGTGAAAGCCTAGCGAAACAAGTTTCTGACACACTCCAAACTCGAGCTCCTCAGAATATAGCCACGAATAACACATGGAACTTATGCTTGTTCATGGTCATCCCTTATGATAAGTTCCTCGAGTATGGCCAGCTGGCCTGTATCAGCTTCAGACCAGATCAAGCACATCCTTTCACCTTATACTTCCTTACTAATGATAAAGAAGAGTTGGATGTTAAAGTTCCTCAGAAGATTGAGCTGATTCTTAAGAAAATGAGAGAGACTTTCAAAGATAAGCTTTCACCAAATGGGAAGGAAGAGCATAAGTATGTTATTGCTAAAGCTGACAAAGAAACTATAGAGAAAACTCATCAAGCATATTATCTATCCGTTTTCATTCTCATTCAATCACTGTTCAGTGACAACAAATTGAGTGATGAAAACAAGCCGAAAAGCATTACTACACTATCGATTAACTCTTGCAAGATTGTAGATGTGTTGAATGAGCAAGCTCATATCATCTTCAGAGGTGAATTATCACTCTCGGAGCTCAGAACTCAATACAACAGCATCATAAAAATTTTTTCGGAAGTGTCATCTTTCATAAAATCTCCCTGCCTCATGAGCTTCCCAACGCACTCGTTGACTGTCAGTGGCATGGAACAATTGCCCAAAGTGATAAAAGATTTGAAAAAGCAGTTCCTTACGAACTCTGCGCTGACTTATTTCTACTTTGCTTTCAATGTTATTTTCAAAAAAGGGATCAGAAACTATATTTCCGTCTGGAAAAGATTAGAAAAGAATGAAGTCAGCGTTACCTTATTCACAAATGAGCAAGAGAAGCCTGATTCAATTCTCGATCTGCTTGTACAAGGATACTTGGTTGAGAAGCATGAAGAATTCGATAAAATTCTGAGGATAAGAGATGTAACCTGCCACTATGGAACGGTCGCGCACAGTCTTTTCTCTCAGTATCTTGACATCAGTATATATGTCATGGCTTACTTGGTGTGCAGCAAAGAGACAGCTCCTACAGAAGCCATCTCATTACTAGCAAACTCAGCTTTCTTTTTCGTCAATGAGTTTAGAGAATTTGAAAAGAAAAGCCGCTCTCTTTTGGCTCCTCCCGCTGATGTCAATGAGCATGCCGGGACCGATCTTCCATAAGAAACCTGCTCTAAATAACAAGTTATATCTTTATCTTTCGCGATAGTTGCTTTCATAGTTATTGAAAAATGAAAAATCAATGTGAACAATGTATATTTCAAAATAAATTACCAACACACAAAAACACAACCGAGCACTGAGAGCTCAGTCTAACGTTAGGTTGTATATTTCAAAACTCAAAATCAAAAATTTAGAAAGAGATCAGGATTAGTAAAGCTCTCAATATCTGGAGTACCACTATGCCTCAGCTTTATTTTATTGACATTCCTCTTTTTTATTGTGATTTTGTGTTCAGTAATTCAGCTACTTTGTTCTAGCCACGATCAACACTAACAGTTTGGAATTCTTCTGAGAGCAACTTTTCAGACAAAGGATTTTGTAATACCCTAAATCGTTACTCTATCATAAAAGCTATAAATACAAAATAGCTTGAATGCATATTTTGCTTTCTCCCAAATCCCAACTTACCTATCATGTCAAGGATTATCTTAACCTTATGCTGTATTAAATTTAGAATTTGATTATTCAAACTAATGCAAATGAATGGAAAACAAACCAATAATCTGTCTATGTAGTAAACTTCGCTATCACTATGAAAATTAATACTTTATCACATGCTTTTTCCAAGAAAATTGCTGAAAGGACAGGTATAACTCCTCAAAAATTAAAATCAGCAGCATCTTTCTCTTCGACCCATTTGATTCTCTTTCCTTCTTCCCAGACTCCATATTTGACGCTTCCATCCGCAGCTATATACTTTCCTTTTCCGTGTTGCTTTCCGTTCGACCACATGCCCTGGTACTTTCTTCCATCAGCCCAGATGTAAGTACCAAACCCATCCTTTTTATCATTGACATAATCTCCCTCATATTTACGACCATCAGCCCAGGAGTATGAACCCTTTCCATGCATATTATTATTTAGCCACTCTCCTTCATAGCGACGACCGTCAATCCATGTATAGACACCCTAGAAGCAACAACTATATTAATTAAAAGAGAAAGCAGACTCCTTACGTATCCAGTAATCTTGTTATCTCTCCATTCTCCAACGTACTTTGATCCATCGCTCCATACATAAGTTCCTTGGCCGTGCTTTTTTCCGTTTTGATAGTTACCTTCATATCTAGATCCATCCGTCCAGGTTTCGATACCAAAACCGTCTTGTAAATCATCCTTCCACTGGCCTTCGTATTTAGCTCCATTGACATGAGTGTAAACACCGTATCCGTTCGCTTTATCATCTTTCCATTGACCTGAATGAAAATTTTTTGAGTGAAATAAAGCAATTCAATTTAGATTTTACCCTCGAAGATATCGCCGTCTACATGATAAAATTTGCCTTTGCCCTGCGCTTTATTATTCTTCCATTCACCTTATATTTTTTGAGTAAAGCAAAATGAGTGAGAATTACCTTCATATTTTGCTCCATCTGGCCATGTCTGAATACCGAATCCATCTCTCATGTTTCCAACCCACTCGCCCTCATAGACTGCGCCCGAAGAAAAGGTATAAGGTGGTCTCTTCTCTCTTTGTTGATTAGTAGCTCCGCCAGCTAAAGAGTTGGAAAAAATGAGCTCTTGGCAAGTTTGGTTAAAGTACTTGTCGTGCTATTAGCCATTGTTCCAGATTTCGCGAAATATTTGCTTCTTGTTTTCTGAAATAATAATGGTTAAACCCATCAAAAGTGTTGGTTTGGATTATTACGACTTCAGGATGTGCCTTGCGGACTTTGTACCCACGATACACAGACTGTATTTTGATTATTTTATCATATTTAGAGTTGTACTGACTCAGCAGAGCTTGATTTCGAAGCGGATCAGCAGTTTTCTGACCACTCTATTATATTCTCGTTTACAATCGAGATGCTAGAAAGATTGGAGTTACCGAAGACAGGTCCATCTCGCTTTGGTGGCTGTCTTTGTTGCAAGGCTTGCAATTCATACAGGTGGAAGTATTTCCCATGAAAAAGGTTCAAAAGAATTGTAGAGGGTGCCTGTTCGTTAGCTTTAACTTAGTTTAATTATATTCTAAAATTTCATATTAATGAGTTTGTTTTCTTATTTAAACGATTCACTTAGATAGTCGATGATGTTTTCAATGAGCCGACGATTTCACAGAAGAGCGCTCATTAACTCTACGATTATTATTAATAAGTGATTGACCAAGTTTTTTTTGGGTTGCTAAGCCATAGAAATTTTTCGACAGGCGCATCTGAGGTTAGAGCTTTCATTGCACCATATTTTCTATTGCAGTTGCAGCTTTGCATAAATGATGTTACTCAAGGAACCATCTAGTATCAATGACAGTACAATCTTAATAAAAGATTATTTTCATTATCTAAACCAGACTTGAATTAAGCAACTATTGAAAATTGTTATTGCGAATTTATTATTATTCTCACTCCCAGTATTTGCAAAAAATCTGGAGTTTGTGAATACTGAAATTCATCATTCCAAAACTTATAAAAAATATTAACATTTTTCAAATGGAAGTTATGCTCTCAATAAACACATCGCCAGCATTGTTTCAAATTCACTTTAGGAGATATTAAAATCGAGAAGTAATCAAGCGATACGTTTCCCAAATGCTACAATTTTTTAACTAATTACATGAAGGAAATTGGTACCCAATGCCCTGTCCTGAAGTTTTTAGGTCATCAGAGGAACTTTCTAACCTAAAAAAATATTTGAATTTTCATTGAAACGCAAGCAATGTGTTATTTTGCTACCGTTTTGGGACTGGAAATAATAAATTAATTTGAAGGAGAAGCTTTTCAAGACCAAAAATAGAGAATTCTAATGGCTGATTTGGAAGGCAATATTCAATTTGGTGCTGGTACTACTACAGGCTTCGGCGGAAGCTCTAACAATCAGCAAGCTCCAGCTGCAGTTCAGTCTGATCTCGCCGATCAGAATACGTTAGATGAGCCTGTTTCCGTCACTCTCGTAATTTTCCTCTCAGAAAGCATCCATTAACCAGTTTACTCGCAGAAACGAGACCTTGGCATGATCGCTTACAAGCTGAAGTACGTTATGAACCCTAAAGCCAGAGATGAGGGAGCAAAAGAACTTCGAAACTGTATACTATTCTTATAATAAGAACATCGAAAAATAACAATTTGATTCAAAGGGGATTTATGGGGTCCGCTTCTTATCTGCCTCTTGCTTGCAAGGTACTTTCAACTCTTTCTGAGCTTCTATAACGCGAAATGTGTGTAGTTTGTTGAGTCTTAGAGCAGCTGAGAATTCACAGGTCATTTTTGGAACTATCTTCGTGATTATTTGGATCGGAGCCTGCGTGTTAACCCTCAATACTAAGCTACTTGGAGGCAAAATGTAACAAAAGTGTTGAATCTTCTTGCTACAACTAATTAAATTTCATTAGCTCCTTCTTCCAGAGCGTTTGCGTGCTCGGTTACTGCGTGTTCCCAATTTCTGTGGTCGCTTTCGTGTTGTTCATCCTCCACTGGTTCGTTAATGTGCCACTCATTATTTCACTGATCCTCAGTGGTGCGGCATTCTTCTGGTCCACTCTCTGTAACTTTTCAATTAAGCCAAGATTTTTCTAACAAGCATTTCGACTCTTAGCTTCTGTTGGATTCATGAAGGCTCTCGTTAATGAGGAAAGAAAGCTTCTTGCAACTTATCCAGTGCTTTTGTTCTACCTTTACTTGAGCTGGTTCACCACAATCGCTGGCTCAGATAGCAAATAAGAGACTATTACTTTGACATATTTTCTAAGAGCATTACATTTTCGAATTTGCGATTGAATAGAGACCCTTAAGATTAAGAAATAGCCAAACATGATATATATGTTGCAAACACTCAGAAAAATTTAACAATGATTCTGCAGGGAAACTTCGATCTCAAAGTCTCGATTTAAATCTTATTTCCAAAGTCAAGTCAGATAGATGACAATGATTTGAGAAAGATTTTTTATTATTATCATCCAAAGTGAAGAAATTCTTCTTCGCTTTTCAATCAAGAGACAAAACTGAAATCCAACATAGAAACACAAAATTCTTTTCAGGCACAGTTTTATAGGTATTTTTACTGAGAGATTGAATATTCATTCAAGAGACTGATTCAATACTCCCGGCATAATTTCTTGTTTTTGTGTCTCTCAATTATCTTAGTATTGATATCTTTTGATTTGACTCTATCATCGGGATGAACTCCTTTGATAGCAGAATTACATTTCATTAGTGATTTCTCTTTTTCATTGTTTTTTTCAAGAAGGAAACATTTTCAGATGTCAAAATCCAAAAAAGAATAATTGAGTGAATCACCGTTCATTTATTTTATTTCAAAGAGAACTAATCTACATGCTTTCGAAAAATCTTCTCAAGCGTGCATTCTCTACAACGAAGCTCTCTAGAGACTCAAATCAGGCTCTAGAACTTGGCAAATTCGCTATTGATTTCTTGCAGCATGGTAAACCTAGTCCTAAAGTCATTGATCGAGTGAAACTTTTCCACACCGATTCTGTTATTTGCGGAGTCTCCGCTCTTGCTCTTAAAACTAACGCTCCTTCACTCCTTAAAGACGAAGCTCTTTCTACTTCAAGAACAGCGAAGGCAATTCGTGCAAAGCCAGGACACGCTCGAGTTTTCGGGAATCTGAATCTTTGTGAGGTCGAAAAAGCCATCGCCGCAAACGTTTCTGCTGTACGAGAGTGGGACTCCAACGGCACGGTGTTCGGTTTCAATGAAAAGATTCCAGGGCACCAGGCTGGTGAGTTCGGTCACAATGATTTTTATCCAGTGGTTATTGCTGCTTGCCATCACAGCACTAAGATCAATGGAGCTCAGGCCCTGAGAGCCATGGTTCTTATAGATGAGATCAGAGGAAGACTCGCTGAAGTGTTTTCTTTAAAAACTTACAAGATTGATCACGTTGTGCATGGAGCGATTGCGTCTGCGGTTGTCTATGGTGCTCTGGTAGGTGCGACACCTGAGCAAATTGAGCATGCAGTTGGCATGTTTGTTGCTCACTACATTCCATATAGAGCCATCAGAGCTGGCAAACAGTTGAGTGACTCGAAAGGTGCTTCGGCAGCTATCAGTACAGAGGCTGCTATTCTCTGTGTGAAGAGAGCCGTTAAAGGGTTTATCGGACCGAAGGATATTTTCAGAAATCCAGAGGCTATTTTCAGACTCAATCAGCCGACACAAGGTGAAAGTCCATTTGACATCGTCCTGTCAACTGAAGGCGACGATTTTGCTGTGATGGGAATGCATTTCAAGCTAGGACTCTATGAGCATCAATCTGCTGGGGCTATTGAAGCCATTCTGAACCTTATCTATAATCGTAATTTCTTGGAGCAGCACAAGCACGATAATATCGAGAAAATCAAGATTATTGCTTATGAGCCTGCTTTCGGTATTATAGGAGACCCAGCGAAAAAGAATCCTACCACCAGGCAATCTGCTGACCATTCTATGGTCTATATCAGTAAAGAATTTGTTAATGCTAGTTATTTTTAATTTCTTTCATGAACAGTCAGCACCTTGCTAGCTAAAGCCCTACAAGACCCAGCTGCCTTAAAAGAGAAAGCCAAGTCTCTTGATGACATGTGGAAGGAATTGATACTGACACCACATGACTATAACCAAAAAGCGCTTTTTAATGAAACCACAAGAAGTCTGATGGAAAAAATCACTTTCGAGCACGGCGGACCTGAATATGACAAGAAATATCCTGACGGCATCCCTACTAGTGTCCAAATAACTCTCAAATGTAAAGTTATTGAATTACATCGTGAACTTATAAAAAATTATGCTAGCTGGCGAAGTTCTTGACAGTGGATTGATAATGTATCCTTCTGGGCATGCAAGGTAATATTTTCTTTCAAGAAATCAGCATAAGATTTGTTTTCTCACCCGATGTTTAGAAACACAACAGCCAATCTGAACGACATTCTTGAGAACAAATTCAACGTCCTTGGCGGCTTGGCACTTGACCCTAGAGAACTTGACCGGTAACTTATACTTATGAAAGCCATCCTAAAGAGATAATTCTTTTCATAGGTTCCTGACCAAACTTAAAAATATTGAAAACCTGACTGGATTTGATTTGCAAACATTATACAGCTGCAGAATAAAATACGTCGAAAAACCTATTGATGTTTAAAAATTTTCGTATTTCTTCACGAATAATGTTGATTCTATATATAACCTGTGTTTTCTCTCTGTTTTTTCTCTTTAGACCTTAATGTCTGTCTGACTTTGGCAAACTATTAAAAACACTCTAAGCATTCACATTCGATCGGGATTTAGACCTTAGCACCTAATATGTCATGCTGAAGTCATTGTTGAGTAGAATATTCACAGTCTTTTATTTTCATCACTCATATCCTCTTTTTCAATGATCGTCATATACAGTAAAATTAGGATATAGGAGCCATCACAAACAATTCATAGAATTTTGCTTAGACAGAAACAGAAGCGGGTTCTTGACTCATTTGATTCTTAAAATCGAGATAGTCCAATTGTCTTGAATAATGGCCTTTGTACTCATGCAGGCGAATAACTTTTTCTGTTTCCACGTTCGAAGTGTTCGTCATGAGACTTGAATAGTATTTAGAAGAAGAGTTTTTCGCTTCTGTCTCGTATCGGAAATCATAGAATCGTGGATAGATTTGGAACGTAGGAGCATACCCCAAGTTGAGACTCAATTTGTTATAAAAGTTGACATCAAACTTGGAATTGCGAGCATCTTTGAAATACATGTAGTGACTCAGTTTGTATGGCTGACGACGTACATTGAAGTACAGAAAATAACGCTTGCTCTCGGCATCATCGGAATGATATCGAGAAAGTAAAGTTTTTGTACCTTCGGTTAGATTTTCCTGATTTAGAGCTTGGTCTTCGGCAAAGAATTCATTATTTCTGTTTCTGGAGTTCTGATTCGAGTCGTCAGGTCCTAGTGACGAGGTTTGAGAGGAAGCATTAGAGAGTAAGAGGTACTTTGAGTGAACATAGTTTGTCGAAATCTCAACTGCAAATTATATTTTAATTTTGGGCTATTCAGAGAACAGTATCAAGAGGTAATAAGGATATATGCCGCCTCTACATTCAAGGATTTCATGATGCAAGATGAGCATAAAGAAAATAAAATCTGCAAATGCGAGAAGAATTTAGAAACTCTGCAAGAAAGCGTTTCAAGAGGTGTGATAGTAATAGGACTTGCTTGCAACCATACAAAAAGATTTGTCAATTTCCAAGAATCAAACTGGATACCACAGAATACAAGAAATCCGATAATATCATAAAGCTATCATTTTGATGTTGAATTTGATAAAATAGATAGCAGTAGCGAGATACATGCATGACATTGCAAAAAAAAAATTAAAATAATGAAAGTGAAGCGAATTAAACCGATATCAATAATATTAAGTTAGACTCGGAGAAAATATAAAAGACCTACTCTAAAGGATTAGTTTGGAGTATTGCACATCTTTACTCGCATAAAATAGTCGACAGGGATCAAATAACATCAAATTATTAACTTCGTCTCATCCAATATTTGGATGGGAGAAAAATCCAAATACTCTGTAACTGCCTGATTCGCAAAGTTACCGAATTCGTTTGGCATATAAGGTAAGACTGAAAAATGGATTAAATGCCTCCGCATATTGGAGACATCCATTCCTTTTCATTACATTAGCTGCTTTGAAATTGCATAAGGAATAAGGGAAAGAAAAATATGCATATCTCGGCAGAAATTTTTAGAATTAATTCGGTGTTGCTCTTGACCCTTTCGCGATGCCTTTCGAGTTGATATCAATATCATTTTGTTTGAAGCACATAGGAAAATAGAATTACAGTGACATCTCATCTTGGAGATAAATTATAAGATTGATGGAATTGAGAAAGCACCGAGAGGGGTTTGAAGGCTTCTAATGATTTGCTGAGTATTCAAATTAAAAAATCACCCTCAACACTCCAAATCTAGAGATTAATCGGTTTTAGTTTGAAAATTAAATTGGCTCCAAAAAATTTAGATACTTGTTTGTTCTTCAAATATTCAATGTCAATTAGCTCTGACACAATGGATAATAAAACTATTTACTCTGAACATCCGCAACTGTCTGCAAATCTCAAATGCAATCACGAAGAAATTTCGCACAACGCAGGGAATGATGATTCCAGAACGACGTCACAAAAAAAGAAAGTTCTCAACACTAGGAAAGTTCCTCCTTCAATTTCAAAGGAAGAAACCAAAGAAGACATACCACAACAGTGTGATGATGTCCTGCCGAGTAAGATAAAGCAAGCACGAGCTCTACTTGCGAGTATTGAAGCAAATGCAAATAATGTCAAGAAAGTAAAGCCAAGAGTCTCATCTCAGCTTACACCGGCAAAAAATGAGAACGATTTTGATAAAGGAGAGCAAGATTATACGAAAGCGAAAAACCTTAGACCTGCAAATGACAGTGCCAAAAATTTGTCAATTGATTTGGGCAAAATTTTAAAAGCAAAGCAAGCTTTGCTACAAGCCAGTGGACTCTCATCTATAAAGGAGTTGGTACTCAATAAAAAAGAAGCCCCTCAAGTAGAAAAGATCAACGAGCACAAGGAAGAAACGAAAGCTATACCTTTACCACGACAAGAAGGAAAGCTCCAAAAAATTGCAACAGAGAGTTCTCTACCAACTGGTAATCAGATCATTTTCTTGTTCTCATAGATTTACGCTTAATAGGTAATCGGATTGGAGTAAATTCTGAGAAGCATCATGAAAAAAGAGTGGAGCCTCTACTAAGTAACCCAGTTCGAAAGAGAAATTTTGGTCAGCTTTCAATTATACCACAAAGCAACCACGAAAATGACTCGCCACTACCAGCACTCCAATTTAATAAAACTTCCAAACACAGCCAACGGAAAAGTTTTCCAAGAACAATTGCGTTCTTTGATACTAAGAGAAAACGCTTGATTAAATTTCCAGTTTTCGATGAGAGAGATTTGAAGTTTTTGTGTTCAAGCATACAACATCTGCTTCATAAAACGGTATAAATCCCTCAATCGATTGAGATTTAACGTAGCCTCTTAAAATAGTCAGCAGATAATGATGTAGAAACAGATGACGAGCAAATAGATCGCGCTAGCACGAAAATGTTTGAAGATTTGTTAGCAGGCTTAAGTTATCAGTGCATCCCTGGACAGATGTTCAGACCAAGGTACTTCAAGGACCCGAAAAATCCAAAACGACGGGTGATGTGCTATTCGAAAGTATTAACAGAAGGTCATAAGAGAACAAACTACCATGCTATGAATTCTACAAAAGAAAGTTATGGCCGAGCATTATCATCTGCAAGTACAAGCGCTCGCTCACACTCGTGGGGAAGTCACAAGGATTTTGATGAAAAATATCAGAGTCCTACATTCGGTGGTTTAAGAACTCGCTTAGGTCGACTTATGCAATCACTATTCTCACTAAAAGAATAGTTTGTATGCAAAGAAGAGAGTAACATACATCTCAATATTTTCTAAAATTGATCGTGATTAGTAGAAACAAGGGAGTATAGGCAAGCTCACTGCTCCTTGTTGTGTTTATGAGTAGAGGTTAATATATATATTTTTATAAGATCTATTTACTATCTGTAAATTGCCGCTGAAGAAAAAGAGTTTTAAAGCGTGGAGGTCAAAACTCAAATTATAACTCACCAAAAACTCTCTCTTTTCGCTTTCTCTTGATCCAAAATAGTTGATATAGCCAAACTCGGTGCTGAAGAGTTGATGCCATAGCCTCACAGGTCTTCGGTTTTGAGTGGTACGATGAACATGAGGTGCAGGCATTTAGCAATGATTTTTCACTTACGGCTAGTTTCATTGCTTCTAATTGATATGAATTATGATTTAATATATATATCGTAATGGTTTATGCATATGCTAATATAGCGCAATTCTGAGCAATACAAGGCACAAGAGGAAAATTCTATTTGTCTGAATAGCAAATCCTATTGTATGTTCCCGCTACCTGCTTTCTTCTGCAGGCAAGTTATTAGTTTACTTCTCATTATAAAACCGGTAGAAGGCATTTTGTCTCATTAATTTTTATCCACTTTAGCTTCCAGAAAAACTGAGAATTTAATTGAATTTTCTATTATCCGTAGATTTGTTTTGAGTTACAATAAATTACTGTGTTCTTCGAGAAGTCCCAAATAGGACTCTCTCAGGAGTTCTCAACTGTCAGAAAAATATGATACTCCTTAACAGTTGTCCTCGCCCTGAAAATTAAATACCCCTTTAAGAAAAGCCCGCTGATCGCAGCCGCTCTCCAAAAAAGAATTGGCTCTGTATTTTGCTTTCCGAAAGAATCGTGTGACTAATTGCTGGTTTGCCCAATTTAGCTCAGGAATAAGCTTTCTTTTGTTAAAATTATGGGAGGGACACCTGATAAAGCTCCGCGTTCCGATTCTCGAAACGAATAACTATTAAAAATACAAACTTTGATCAATACAAAGTTAATTGCTAAAGATTTTTATTGCTTGAATGGAAAGTAGAACAAGTGGTCTCAGTCTGACTCAAGTATCCTTCTACACCCAGCGAAAAGTAGAGTTTGGCCAAGCCCTGTACGTTTGTGGAAGCATTCCTACACTAGGCGAATGGAATCCCCGCAACGCTGTAAAATTGGAATGGAGCAAAGGGGATAACTGGAAAAAGAATTTATTGCTTCCTGTTCCTTCAGACATCGAGTATAAGTTTATAGTCACATCCTACGATCAGGAAAATATGCGTGAAGTTTATTGGGATGAAGGCCCTAATCGGAAGATGTCACTATTTCCACACTCCAATGGGTATTCAGCTACAAAGAGCATCAGTGTCATGTCTTTTAATATTCGGGGCGATCACGAGGGAGATGGAAGTAACAGGTGGCAATATCGCAAAGATCACGTTGCTAATACGATAAAGCTATACGGCTGTGATTTTGTCGGAGTACAAGAAGCTTTGTTCCACCAACTGATTGATTTATCCTCGATGTTGCCGACGTATATGTGCTATGGGAGAGGCCGAGGCGAAAAAACTGAATCTGGAGAAGCTGTCCCGATTTTTTATCTCCATGATAAATGGGAGTTGGTGAAAGGGAATACATTCTGGCTCTCTGATATGCCTGAGATCCCGGCATCAACGACGTTTGGAAATGTGACTCCTCGTATCTGTACCTGGGCAATTTTTAAAGAAAAATTCAGCAAGGAAGAAGTTTTTGTAATAAACGCTCAGCTTGATAACTTGAATGTGAACTCTCAAAGAGAATCCGCTAAACTTTTATCACGTTTCATCAACACGATCTCAGTTGACTTTAAGAAGATAATACTAACCGGAGATTTCAATGTAGATGAGGACGATGTATCTATTGAAATAATAAAGGGAGATGGAGTTAAGCTCAGAGAGGCACTTGCTGACATAGTTCCTGAGAAAAAAGATCGAAGAGAGAAAGGAACTCTGCACTATTGGACAGGAGCTAAAGACAGCATCAGAGTCGATTATATCTTTGTAAGTCCCGCTCTGAGGACAAAGGATTTCAAAATAATTTATGATAACATCAAAGGAAAATATCCTTCAAATCATTTTCCGATTGTCGGTGTGTTTACGACTTGAGTAGTTAGTTTTAGGGTTGGTCTGGTATAAAACCTCTGTTGCTGAGACATTTCGATATATCGCATATTTACAAACTCTTCTTAATTATTCTAAAACTTATGAGTATATATCCCAGTACTTTGCATGCTGATTGTAGTTAAAAGAATAATCATCGTAAGAGAAGAAGAAAGAGAAAAAGGGGGAGAAATGCTAAATGATGGAAATATTAGATGAGAAATGTTATAATATGTGTCAACGAACGCACTCGATCATGAACAGTTTCACCAGAGTCAGGTTAGAAATTCCCAGCAATCGATAATTCGTTTTGAATATATGGAGCATTTTTGGGTGACACATTCTCAGAAATCAATTTATGATATGCTAGGTGGAGGGATTTAAAATTTTGGAGTATCAACACACAAAACATACATATTTTATCAGAACCCACTATTACAGATTCTTAAATATTTTTAACATCAATAACTGTCTTTGGATCATATTTAGAGCCTTTGAACACTTCATCCTTAAAGCCTTCTCTTCTGGAAACAGGGCCTGTGAATACGGGATTACCCAGCATCCAGTTATCCAGATCAGCTACTTTCCAAACACCGAAGTTGAATCTCGCAATCCTAATTGAAAAAATCGCAGTTGTTTAGATGGAGATAGCTTCAATGATGTATTACCATTCCATGTAAGTTTGCAGCTTATATGTACTTTTGAACTTTGGAGGCGGTTTCATTTGTGTCTCAAAGATGACGGTGTGCTTAAAAGAATAACCAGTATCTTCAAATTCAACTTTTTCTTCTCCAGGAGGGAGCACTTGCAAACGAAGCGAAGATTCGACTGAAACGAGCATTCTCATCAAAACCTGTCAACCATGGTATTATAATACTTATCTCAATCAGCCATAAATTACCTTGTCGAAGTTGTCATACATCTTTTTATTTTGCTCAGGGTCAATGAAGTTTTCAGGGTTCGTGACCTCTAAAGGAGTGTAGATAATAAGACCCATATCATCGGCATCAGAAAATTTATGATAATCTTTTTCAGTTCTATTCTCGCTCCTCACGGCACTTAAGCCTTTAATTAAGGTCATATCAAGAATCTGAATATCATTTTTAATGGGTTCTCCTTTCTTTCCTGTAACATCATGATAAGCTTTGATCTACAACACAAAATATCAAATGATAGTCCATTTACTAGTTTGTTACAATGTAGCCTTGCTTGTTAAGAGTTTCGAGCCTTTTAATAAGTCTCTCAGCAAAAGATTTTTCACAGTATTCAGTCAAAAATTCGGCGTCTTGCGCAGCAATTGAATAGATTACTCCATTATAAATCTTGAAGAGATGATTAAGGACAAGCTGCTGAGGGATTTTCTGCTCTGAGAAGATACGCTCTCCCAAGTAGCTGATTCGGTCTGGTACTCTTGGATTCATTCCGCTGAGCTTGAAGGGTAAATCAATTTCCTCTTCAAACTTTTGCTGCAGGGATTTTTCTGTGGGCTCGGGCTCCTTCACCTTCGCAATCTCATTGGGGTTCTCAAACTCCTCTCTCATTGCTTTAGGTATGTGCTGGGGGCAACCAAAAAAAAAATAAAATGAAATTAATCCAAACTTGGAAATGTCTTACTGAGAAACCGCCGGATTGGCCTGCTTCAGATGGCTTCTTCAAGAAGTCCTTTATCGAAGAAAATCTTGCGTATCGGCGAGCAAAGAGGCTAGCATGTCTCAGAGCAGGATCGAGAACACTTTTAAGCATTTCAATTCAGCCAAGTTTCCAATAAAATTATTGTAAGAATCTTGTTTCAACTAAAAAAAACACTATGCTTACATTAAAACTGGATGCTTGATACATATTTCTATTAACCAACTACAGATGAAACGTCAGCAGGATGAATTACTTTAGCGCCGAATACTCGAAAAGGCAATGTTATAAAGACAATAAATGAATTCAAATTACAATTTTCACTAAATACCCCCTGAGTATTTGCAAACTTGAATTGCTCGAACTGTTTTCTTTTGACATTTCTACGTCTACTTTGTCAAATTATAGAGAGGTGAAGAGCAAAGCTGGAGAATAAATTCATTTTGAATCAATTTACACTGATATATAGATATATTTATTGATTTTTAGGCCATAATAATGCCAAGGAATTAATTCACTTTACTTCTGATGGCACTTAATTAAATCTCATTCAAAATCTCAGGAGCTTACTCTTGAAACAGTTCATCAACAAATAATAAGTGAACTTCAAAAAACGAATAAAACTTGCGAAAGCTAAGTTGTAGTTGAGGTCTCTTCAAGGTAGATATTGCAACGATTCGCTACAATGCTTTGAATTGTGGATTCAATTTCGTCAATAGGTACAATTGCCGCAACTTTTAGGGCCTTTAACTCCTGGAGGAAATACTCAAGTTCTTCTTTCACTCTAAAAAGATATTTAATTTTTGCGCTCCTTGACGAAAGGAAATTACCGCTGAGCCGCTGCGCTGTTGTCGATCTCGAGACTGCTGAATATTTTTAAATAAAATGTTTTTATATTTTCGAAGACTTTCGAGAAAATATCAAAAAGCTCTTCAGACAAATAAAACTCTTCAATATTCTGTGCCATAGATCGTGCTCGGTTACTGCGTGTTCCCAATTTCTGTGGTCGCTTTCGTGTTGTTCATCCTCCACTGGTTCGTTAATGTGC
>ENA-UOTZ01001137-UOTZ01001137.1-compost-metagenome-genome-assembly--contig:-NODE-1137-length-19749-cov-9.211316_pt1 | contig 19749 bp, 20 predicted proteins | sample MGYA00238144_ERZ746983 | MGnify/ENA primary metagenome ERZ746983 (study PRJEB28759, sample SAMN06268863) | compost metagenome | isolation source: single cell | place: USA: California, Emeryville, Joint...
CTGGAAATGAACTTAACGACTTTAAAATTGAGGTAATTATTGCTGTTTTTCAATTCAAATTTTCCAGTTGTTACGATCCACATTTTGATCATATCATATATTTTTCCCAGTGATTACTTCATTTAAGGTCATTGAATAGTTAATCATGTCTCAATAAGAAAATTAATATCCGATCCAGAAATTCTACCGATTACATTACCAGGGTCAGGTTATACAGTTTAAAGAGCGAATTTGAGAGTTTCAAGGACAATTTGGAATTGACCACGATGATTTGAAAAAATCTTTGAAATAATTACAACATTTAGAAAAAAATCAAAATATTTAAAAGGAATTTCCTATTATAAAATTAATTGTAAAATATTTACTTGCAATTAGTTTTGCAGAGCATTCCCTTTCCCTTTACAACTAAATGAAAAGTAATTGAGATAATCTCACTGAAATAAGTATATGAAATAGTTTTAAAATACTGCTCCGACATCTATCAGACTTGTAGAACTCTTCAAACAGAAGATCTTTGTGATGGACTGCAAATCGTTATAACATTTCATGCATTATTGACTGTATTTTTCACATTATCAGCCATGCTGAATTGTAAACGGCGCTTTTGAGTTAATTTGGCAGCTGGTGATATTTTTCCTAGCCACTGAGTAAGGGACTGCGCGCATGATCTGGTAATTCACTACACAGTATATTTCCTCTTTTTTATTTTATCTAGCTAACCGGAACAGGCCCGATCACGAGAGACAGGTGCGATTCTCCCATATTCATATCTCCTATTCTTCTCCATCAACTATCTCAGGTTATTAACGAACTGCTTTGGAAAATATTATGTAAAGTGATGGTCTTTTTCAATATTGAACCAGATAAAGTTCAATACAATATAGAAATTTCATTTTACTATTTTTCATTTCAGCAAATTCTCACACTTCACAAATCATAATTTCAAAATGAATTCTCTTTTATTTTAATGTTTTATGAAGAAGCAGCGGTCGAGCCTTTGCCTCGACTTAGGTCTTTCACTTCTTTCACCTCCGTCGACAAAGTCTTCAAACTGTTCTGAAGCAAGCTCAAATCATCTTCTTGCGAGCCTAGCGCTTTCTTCTTGTTCTCCAAACTCAACGATCTCAGCACAGGGATCCAATCATACACCTTATTCGTATACTTCTCATACACAGTATTCTCAATTTCATTGAGATCGGTCTTGTTGTAATTATATCTCTCTCTGATGTAAGTGATAAAGTAGAGGTAATCCCAGAGATTATGCTCAAGCGTCGTGTGGTCATCGAAGTTCATGTACCTTTCAAACTCAGATCGATCGATACCGCAAATGAAGCAGACGTTTTCCTGGTCGTTTTCACTCGAGACTTTCTGATCTCTTAAATCACCGAAGGCGTCGATGATCATACCGAATATAAGATTCAAGAGAATGATAATCACGATAAGGAAGAACGACAGCTCATAGACAACTCTCGCAATGAAAGTCCAAGGTGATTCAGGGCTATAATAGAGCGCTACTAAGGAGTCACCGATACCACCTCCATTTCTAAGGCCCAAGTCAAGGTATGTCAACAAGCACCCGAACGCGTCATTGCAGAAGTAATTCTCACCGTCAGAAAGAGCGTCTTGCATCGTAAAGAACCCAATAAACATGTAAAACGTCGCTACGAAGAGCAGCAAAAACAACGCCCATAAGAACTGCTTCCAGTTGGTCGTCACAGCTTGCAACACAGCCATAATTCTATCAGATTGAATCGCAATGTCGCTGAAAAGAAGCGTAGTCACAATCGGGTGGAAGATGGACCCGATGCTTAATCCGAGATAAACCAAATGCCACACAAACGTGGTAGATGTGAGAAGAAACACTAAATTTGTTCTATGATAGAACCATTTAACTTTCTCATAGAGCTCGGGATACCTCTTCATGGTGTCCCATTCATCAGAGTTCAGCCCCTTGAACTCCAGCATCCTTAAGCATTCGTCCTTCGTGATGCCTTCAATGTCCTCTTGCTGGAACTTTTCTTGAACGGCTTGAGATATGATCTGCTCTCTTTTCTGGACCTCGTCACTGTATTTCTCCCATTGAGATTGGAGATAGTGCTTCATGCCAGTCACAAGCCACAAAATCACGACGAGACCAGCGACTCCAGTGTTCACCAAATTAAGAGCAAACCTTGCTGCAACAACCTCATCAGAGCCAGTAGTCAGCGTACTCGTCTCCTGATCGTATGAGAGAGTGAAGATGTTCATCATAGTGATCACCATACCGATCAAGTTCGTGAATTTTCTCGCGATGTAGTAGAAATTATTGGCATTTAAACCGAAATACATGTGCCTTGATTTGTAATCCGAGACCATTTGAGGAATGATCTCTTCAGAGAAGTCCATGAGCCCTCTAATTTTCGTCTGAGCGTTCGTTCGGTCCACTTTCTCGTGGAAATGATCCTTGGTGGTTTTGCGTAAGAACTGGCATGCTGGGAAAAGCGGGAACCAGTACTTGACCAAATCGACTTGTCTCTCTGTGTTAAGCACTTCGACCGAGCAAACAGTCTTCAAACAGAACCTGGAAAACAGAATATCCAATGCTGCAGCTTTTGCCTCGCTTCGACCGGACTCTTTGATGAGTCTTTTAATTTCTACCTGGAATGTCTCTTTATCTTCCCACAGGTACCTGAAAATAATGTAAATATTAAACGCGTCACCCAATCTCTCGTAGATGTCCTCGTTGGTTATCTTAGCGATAGCATGGTCAATAACTCTAAACGTCAGGGGCGGTGCGTTCTCATTCCATTGGAAATACTTGAACAAACACCCTTCGAAGACATCAAGCAAGCCGCCTAAATCGATGTATCGCTTGATTTGAGTCAGGACGTTTTGGTCAGGAACCTCAGCGATATTTTTCAAAAACCCAATGACTTTACTCTTGAGTTCCTTGAAATTGCCCGTGAATGGGTCAGGGTCGTATCCTCTTGGCAGCAGGTGCAGTTGATTATTGTATTCAGTTAGCAGCTTGCAAGCATCGTACAGCATCGTTTTCTTCAGCACATCAGTAACGTTGTCTTTGACATCGCCTTGAATGAACTCGGTCAAGGCATCAACGATCTTATAGCCTATCGTCACGTTGTATGTGCTATGGATCTTGTAATAGCTGTTAAAGAGGGTTCTCAGCTTGGCTAAGAAGTTTAGCGACGTTCTCACTCGAGTCGGTTGACCCTCCTTACTCTTCGATTTTTGGTCTCGGAGGAAGTGTTGGAGATTGTAGCACTGTCCTTCAGCGAGGCACTGCAGGAATGAGATGATCAGCAGCAAGAGACTGTTCTTCTTGTCGGCTGTAGCATCGATCGTGAGCTCAGTCTCAAAGTTTTCGCTTACCCTAGAGAAGAGCACTGTCTCGTCCTTAATGTTAGTTACATTTTCCTCTCCCTCATACATCTCAGTGATCGCTAGGTCATAGAGCTTGGACATACGCTCGCTTTCTTTAACTCTCAAGTGTGTGGTGGCATCGTCCATTTTTTGGCCGAGCTTCCTCAAGAACGTGTTATCTTCGTCCGCTGCAAACTTTTGATAAAACTCTTGTTGGACTTCTTTGTTGCCACCGTAAAGATAGGCAAGACCCAATTGCACGATCTCCTTGAGAATTTTGGATTCGGTTTCTGCCATTTGTGCCGCAAGTCTGAAAATGAAATTTGTAAGGCCATTTTCGAGGTATAGTTTCTGCAAATTCGTGATTCTTTTCAGCTCGCTGATTTTCACGGCTTTCCACATGTAAATCGGCTCGCTTGGCGAAGCAGAGTGGTTTTCTTTCTCGATGATTTTCCTCAGGAACTTCAGCGTAAATATAATGTCCTTGCTATCGATACGTAGGTAATTGCGTCTGATGATAAGAATGATTTGAGTGATAACTTTCTTATACTCCTTCGAGCTACTCAGCGCTGTTGCGAGTCTCCCAGTGTTAAACTCAACAATCATGCCAGAGTCTCTATTAAGGGTCTCAGCATGCTTATCATAGATCTCGAGAGGATTGTCTTTCTTTGTTTTGCTGCTAAACTTCGTCTGACCTTTAAGTTCAGGACGTATGTCCTTTATCTTGCTTGCTGTTTCAAGGATCAAGCTTTTGAAAGGTTTGTATTCATGCATTAATGAAGCAGTCTGAAGTCCATGGTAAAGTTTGACGAATGGATTATCTTTTCCCTCGAATGGCAGATAGCTTAAATTTAAGGCAAGCTGGAGATAGTAGGCCAAGAGGTTAGGGTACTCCTTGTTTTGCGCGTCAGAGATATGCGCCATTTCCTCAGCTTGCTTGATAACAACGAGGTTCAAAAACTCCAAAAGGCCATCATAAATGTACTCTTTCCAAAGATTTAGCACTGAAATGTGTTCAGCGTAGATGAATAGCTGCTTTTCATGCATCTTTTCTTTCTTGAAAGTCTCATACAGGCCTCTGTGTGCTTTCACCTTCTCTTCCGGTGCTATCCAGCCAAAATCTAGCTTATAGTCCGCTAAAGCTTCATGTTTTGTCTGGCTTGCCATGAAACTGATGAATGAATCTAAATCCGCCAACAGTCTGAACATAAGGTTTTTAAAGTGCTTTTGCTCTTGAACAATCTGTAGACCCTTAGAGGCGTACCAAGTCTGAGCCATAGTTTTGCAGAATAGGTTCCTTATCTCAAATAGGAAGAGTGTGTGAGGAGATGCAATGACAGCTTCCCATTTCGGAAGATCCAATCCATCGAAAATTCGATTCACCACTGTGAAAGAGGTAGACATGCCTTCTCTGATCTGGAGCCATGAATGGAAGAACTCCCTGATAGTGAAATAGCAGAAAGGCAAGTCGACTAATTTAGGATCTTGGGCTTGGCAGATTTTGAAGAGATTGATTGAATCACTGGCTTCAGAGCTTAATATCTCAAAAATTTCATTGAATTTATGTCGAATGGTCTTTGCCGCATCGAAGTTCTCAGCTTTCGCCTTGACCAAGTAGTGCAGTGACTTCATTACCACAGTGAGATAACCATTTGTTGCCACAGCAGACACGGGCCTTTTAAGGGTGCCAAGGAACGTGTAATACGTAATATCGTAAAGGTATTTGCTTGGAAGCTTTTGCAGGTATCTGTTTCCTCTGATCATTTCAGAAAATAGCGTGAGAGTATCACAGGAGAGATTGATAAATTCCTGCTTGTAGTAATTGAGGATGATGAACTTCTTTTGGGAGAGGTAGTCCTGGTTCTCAGGGTTTCTGTAGACGTAAACAGTCAAAATCGTCAGAATTTTTCTAATAACAGTGCTTATATCTAGCTCACTCTTTTGAATGCCGCCGCCTTTTTTAATGGACATCGCCATACCGAGGATTTCGAAGAGAGTTTCAGGGATCTTGAGAGCTGAATAGATTTTTTGATAGAGTTGTGACACAGCCTCGCCGACAATTTTGAAAGGTTTGTCCCACTCCCCAGCTTTCCATTTGTTAAATCCCTCAAGCAGTCTCTCCTCAGCGTCTTTCTCAAGGTCTTTGTAACGGAAATGTTTCTTTGCTTGGTAAATCATTAAGAAAAGCGTGTCTATTTTCTTCTCGATGTCCTTAAACACCTTTAGAATTCGCTCATTCGGTATCGTCTTTCCGAAGACCTCTTTAGCTTTGAAGAGCCTGATGTGCTCGTTGAGTCGAAGGTTAATTTCGGTGAGAAGCGCAGTCTTTCGAATCTCCTCGGGGTCAGGGAGGATAGTCAGCTTCTTTAGCTCAACAAAGAGCCTGGTTTCAAAATTCGAAACTCGACTAAATTTCTGGATGACTTGGAGTGTGATATCATTATCTTTGAGAAGTGTGAGGTCAAAGAGGTGTCCGAGGAGGTTTCTGGTGATATATTCTTTGTAGGTAGTTTGGATCCTCTGGACGTTGCCTCCTTTGTGAAGATTACTATCGTCCCGGACGGTTTTCCATTCGTTTTTGTAGGTTTTGATGACAGAGCCGAGGACAAGATTGTTGAGATTCACTGCCGCCGCTGACTGAGCATGGCTCATTAATGATGGAACAGCGGTCGATAATTGTTTCGCAGAGATGAGGCGCTCTTTTTCACCAAGCTGAGGAGATATTCCATCCTGGAGTTGCTTTGGTGGTTCAGTGTGTGGACTTTTGCTGATTTCTGCGATCATCTCTAGAGCAGCCTGACTTATCATTTTATCTTCAAGCATGTTGAAGATGCTTAGGATTTCGAGAATCATGCTATTTGCACCTGGTATTTTTTCGTTTTTCTTGAGTAGTCTTCCAATGATGTCCTCAAGTATTTTACACAGAGCATCGTGAACCTTAATAAGTTTTTCAATGTCAATCATTCCAGTTGAGTCTAGTAGAGCTGATTTTATCGTCGAAACGAAGTAGAAAGGATTCGAAGTATTATTGCTAGCAGCTCCTAACTCATCACTTTCTTGTTTCACTTGATGTAAGGCAAGCGTTCTACAGCCTTCAATTTCTTGTCTTAAATTCTTCTCTCCGATTACTTCCCATTCCAAATCCGATATCAATGACTCCAAACAGGAAGTAATTTTCGAATTTACATCTTTAATGATATTAGCTCCAGTATCTCCAACGATTCGGATCTGTGGAGGGAAACTCTTGATGGGCAGTCTGATGTACCTCTTATGCACTTTATTCATAATTTCCGTCAAGAGTACAGCAACTTGGTAAAAATCGGAGCTGATCAAGGCCACTATTTTATTAAGCGTCTCATAAGGATAATGCTTCATAAGGGTTTGATAATAATACAGGTCGTATGTTTGTGCTATGGAATTCGCGAGAGTTAACGCGTGGATCAAGTATTTAGCTGTTGCTCTGTTCTTTAAGACAGCAGTGGATAGGTCCGTGCTTTTGAATGCTTCTGTCAAAGCGCTGATACTAACATCCATCGACTTTGCTGGAGCGGCGAGTCTAACGAATTTAACGACTGGTTCAGCACCACTGAGATCGAATTTTGGGAATACATGCTCAATATTATCTGGCTGGGTGAGGAAATCCCTGATAAACTGCTCTTGGATGATATTTTGCAGGTTAGGAGCATTGCTTCTGGCTTGATGGTTGAGAATCCTGATGAAAAGACCTTGGTAAGAGTCCTCGCGGCCAATTGCTTGAAAAACGTCCTTTATATAAAAGTTAAGCTGTCCAATCGCATCCAAATCTTCAGCCCACAATGCCTCGCATAGAAGCTCCAAAAGGAGTTCTCTCGCGTAGTACTTTTCAGCTAACGGCATTTCATAAAAAATCACCCTTTCGCTCTTTTGGAGGATAGCGTGAATGTAAGTCCTCGTGTACTGCGTCGCGTATGAATGGTTGTTGTAATCTTTTCTTATCAAGAGGAGCAAAACTTCAATGAGGTTCGTTATGAAGAAGATGAAGTCTTCCTTATCATAAGCGACAAAGTCTGGCACGCTCCCGTATTTCTCACTTACCTCCTTAATTCTCTTGGTGAGGCGCTCATCTACGAGATAAGCGTGTATTAAGATAGAAGCCATATCTATGATACGGAATTCTCTCGCCGCCCACAGCTGCACCAACGGAACCTGAGATTTATCAGTGTCGTCGTCTTGCTCATCGTCATCGCCTCCAATAGCAGCCGTGTCAGCATTATCATCATTTTTCTCTTCAGCAGCCTCCTCCTCTGTGTTCTTGTGAGCACCTTTAATCTTGGCCATGGGTTCCTTTCCTACAAATCTCCTCAGATCGTTGGCCAGAGACCTGGTTTTTGCGTTCAGAGCCAGCAAACTTGATTTCTCAGGATTGCCTTTGACATGGGTCAAGGCTTTGGGATCGCCTCCTCTACGCTCATATGGAGATTTGAAATCTGATAGGAATTCTAAATAGAAGATCATTTGGTTCGCCAGACTCTCAGTCTTTAAAATTGCGTGCATATCAGTCTTTTTCACAATTTCGTACTTGCAGTCTGATTCTCTATCATTAAGAGATTGGACTATACTCAGCTCTTTCATCGTAGGACGCAACTTTTTGTAAACTTGCTCATCGGTGACGTCGTATCCCAGGAAATAGGTCCAATTCTCTCTTTCTGATGATTGTCTGATATTAATTACTTCGCCCGTTGTAAGATACTTCACAGCGTCTCCTTTTGTGAATCCTAGGACAAATCCGAAGTTCACTCCGACTTGTTGTACGCCTTCAAACGGCTTCGAAGTGACGATAATCTCACTCCAGTACTCTTGGGATTTTCTCAGCTGTTCTTCGGTCACTAAAGTTGGTTTTCCTGCACTATCAAGAACGAGGAAGCACCCACTGGCGTAATGCTTCACGTAGTATTTTTTCGCATCTTGGCCTTTCAGGTCTTTTGCTTTTGCGAGTTTATCTATGTTCACGGTAGTAATAACCTCTTGAGACGGCAATTCATTTTCCTGAGTGAGGACAGGCACAAAAAGGAAAATAGAATTGATTTGATTGCATTTGTATTCGATTGAATCGAAAGTTTGGAACAGTAATCTATTCAGTTTGCCCTCGCCGTACCAGTTGATCGTCAGATAGAGGCCACCACAGATAATTCGAATGTAATCGCCGGTCTTGAGCCTTAGCAGCTTGTTTCGCTTGTAGCACTGGAACACAGCCATCGCTTCGTTCAACTGTCCTCCTGCAACGAACTTGGTCTGGTTCTCTTGATAAGCCTCTTGACGACGCAGCGCTAACTTCGGGAATTTATCATTGTCAATGTAAGGATTATTTCTGAAGTTGAGCTGTCGAGGAACGATGGTTTCGAGGTAGGGCTCCGGGGCATGGGTCAAGTAAATATTATATTTCGATGAGTAAATTAAGAAAGGGTCACCGTATTCAACATTTTCTGAGGCATCAGAATTCTGATTGAGAGGAAGTAAAGTAAAATAATTTTCAGTGTTTGGTTGGTCGGTGAGTCTCACATCGGTGATCTTATTAGCAAGCATGTTCATTCTGGGTAAAATTTCAAGGAACATGCCACTCTCGACGTGTCTTAGAGTGAATTTGCCTTTAACTTTCAATGCGTTTCCTGTGGTTTCTTCTTTTTCTTTTCTGTTAAGCAAATCAACGCGCTCAGAGCGGTTTTTCTCTTTAATTTGTTCCAAGGTGATCTCCTTGGTCAGTGCTCTGACGGCTGCGGAGTCGACTTCGACGGCTTTTAAGACTTTGAATCGGTTTTGAGCCTCTGATGAGAATTTGTCTTTGTCACTGTGTTGATTTGGGCAAATTTGAAATAAGCAACTCAAATAATTCTTGGTGCTGAGGTGAGATGCCTTGCCAGCATAAACTTGGGATGCATAGAATCCAGTACCAGAAATGTAATTTTCTGGTTCCTTCTTGTCTTTTTTGTCGGCTGGAGCGACTTGAAGGTAAACGTAGTCTCCATAAAGGACCTTGTTACTCATGCGTTAAGCAAAGGTGTTTAGGTTTTGCTTCACAAAATTATTTCGAAATTATAACTTGAAAGCAGGTAGTTATATTTCTATAATCACAGTATCAAAATGCTTTTTATAGCTAATTAAAGCGTACTCTTTTTTATTTTTTTTTAATTCATTTTAAGCCTTCATAGACCAATTTTCTGGGCATAAAGCTCTTTCGACTTTAACAAGGCAAGATTTTAATGTGAATAGTAGTTAGATATAAATGAAATATGATTAGTGATAGGAATGCACTTTGGCTAAAGAGGAAAAGTAGAGTTTGTATGACACAATATCAATTACAATAATTTTTCAAAAGATATTTATTCTCTTTTGCTTGCTGGCGCATTTGAAATTAAGTCAGTTTAGGACAATTTCTAGAGATGAATGTAATGCAAACAAAAAGTTTAGATTAGCCGAAATATTCAGACCTCCTTGTTTTCTAGCGAAGAATCTCTTGCTCCAAAGAGGTCTACATAACAAGTAGAAGTATGACATCACAATCAGGGCAACATTCCGCTTATGATTTTTTTTTTTGTGAAGCTAAATTGCCTCTAACAATCATGAGCAAAGGGCAGCACAACAGTTTCAATAATAATTAGTGAAGTTACATAATTAAAATCAATAAAATTGGTATTGCTAACAATATTCCTAGCTAAAGTCGTTCGGCCTTTCAAACTCCAATTTTATGAGGAAGTGCCTGAGAAATAGACTCTAACCTGAGATCAATGGCAAATATAAGTGATGATTTCGTTCACAAAGGCTAATATCTCTAAACAATAATCTATTTTTTTGATTGGAAACTTAGTCAAATGAACGATCATGCAACTTCATTACTGTCATTATGCGAAGCGACTGACAACTGCTCATAGGAGGCAAAGAGAATCAGTCCAATTTTGACTCTTAATGCATACATACTATTTAGTTTCAAACTTTATAGAAAAGTTATTTGCTGAAATTGTATTATCGAATAAGACAGAATGCCGCTTACTCATGAATAAGAAAAGTTATTTTGTGCTTATTAACAAGGTCTTTTTTGATTCTGTCAATCGATCCCTTGAAATAATATAGGATCTGGATTTATTTTTTTTCCTTTATCAAACAATTTCTTGGCTTATGAAAGAAAATGTGGTGCCTTCAATATATTTCCGAATAGTGAGCATGTCATTAGTCGTTGGACGTTTAATATTTTTAATTTTGTTTAATCATTCATTCCATTTTTGGAGTTCATTTTTCAATAAAAAGAGTCTGTTAACAGACTCGAGATCATTTTGATAAATTTAAATTTGCACTTCAGAAAACCCTTTGGAGTGAGAATACTTAATGTAGCCACGGTTTCTCTCCAAGGAGACCTTAATCCCAATAAATGGTCTGCAATATGTAATAAACAGGAGCAATCCAATTTAAGATCAAGAAATGTCACAAGAATTTGCCATTGGAAGAAGAATTTACCAGGTAAAACGACAAAACACCAGCTTTTTATCTCTTTTTGTTTTTGGAAGCCTTGAGATTAGATATTACGACAAGGAATTGTCGAGAATTCATTGTTGGGTGTATGAGTTTGGAATAAATTAGTTTGGAGCTACAGGTTTTCAAGCAGTAATTCACTGCATCAATCAGTAAGTCTAGACCCCATGTTTGGCAGCCTGCTCTGAGTTAAATCCATTTTATGCATTTATTTCTTGAATACTGCTTTCTGCTGCAAATGTCTTATAGGTAGGATATTGAGAACTACTCAATATACATGAAAACAAAGTATTTGTTGAAAGGCTTTAGAAATTCAAGACTCACTCAACCAGTAGTTTTTAAATTTTGAAGTTATCTGATGCTAGCAGGAAACTCCTTTCTTTGTCATGCGATCGTAATACTAAAAGCAAGATCTAGTGAAGCGCCACACAATGCTAATTCTTCTGTTTTCAGCAGGAAAGAGAGTGCTTCGAATTTATTACAAAAGATTCCCTCTCGAATTATCTTGCCTTATAACAGCGTCGCTACTTTCATCCCGGAAAATTTAAATTTAACATATTGGCTTTCAGTAAAAAATAGCTTTAATTTTCAAAATTAAGGATTCCAGAAGCCCTCTTTGCAAAGGCATTCAGTGATTTCAGTACTTCCAGTACCTTCTCGAGGATTGCAGGATGAGGCACTCAGTATTTAAAGACAATATAACACCGGTATATAATTTGAAAAAACAAATCTGAGTATCACCTCCTATCATATCTCATTTTCTCAAGCAACAACCATGGAAAAAGACACATCCTTGGAACAAGTGTTCAAAAACTTCGCAGGCGGACACGCAGAAATGGATAATCGACAATTCTCTAAAGTAGCCAAAGATTGTGGTCTCATTGACAAGAAGCTTACGATGGGTGAGGTTGATCTGATCTTCACCAAGGTCAAGGGCAATCCTTCGATTAGAAAGATTAAATACCCTCAATTCGAGCAAGCTATTTCTATGTTCGCTACTAAAAAGGGAGTTAAATATGAAGATGTCATGGGTGCTATAGTGAAGCATGGCGGCCCTCACTATGCTGGCACCAAGGCTGACTTTGTTAAATTCCATGACGATAAGAAGACTTACACCGGCACGCATGCCCAAGGCGGACCATCCGTAGTGTGATGGCGGTGGTTTTACAAAAACCCCATATGAGATTTCACTACCCTCACGCTAAAATTAACACTAACTGAATTTATGATCTTTCTATTTTACTATACAGCATCTAAGGAATGGAATTGAGCGTTTTCCTTTGTCTTTTTGTATAAGCTGTAATGACCTTTGCATGAAAGTTATCTAAGAGCCAGAAAGAATAAATGAATTTGTAATTAATGACCAGAATATGTCTGATCGAATTTGGCCTATTTTTCTGCAATGATAGGAGTGTCCTGAGCAGAAGAGTGGAGAAAGAAGTTGCTTCTAAGTGGTTTAGGTTGGAGAGAGCAATATCATTATTTGCAAGAGCGTTCTTACACGAATGTAGTCTTCAGACATTTCGCCCCCTACAATATGATGCTGATGGCGAAGAGATGAGCAGACCACCTTTCAGAAGAGGGTGGCCCTATGCTTCTTGAATGAGAAGAAATACTTGTCTCAAGTAAATTACATATTTTAGTAGTTGATGAGATTTACTATGTGTAGATACTATTATATTTATTATTTTAAGTTGCTCTGTATTAACTCGGTATAAATTCATTTGATTTATTATTTCAAATTTTAGTTCAAATTATAATCAATTATTTAATTTCGTTCGAATTGCTGCTGATGTTGAAATTATGATTTCCTGGTATTCTACGAGTAATGGTACAACTAGCTCTGAACAATCTCTACAAACAATGAATTATTTTATGAATCAAAAGAAATCCGAAATGAAAAGGTAACAAGAATCAACAATATTTACAGAGAATATCTTTTGCTAAAAACTGTATTGTATCGGTAAAATTTGCTCCTCTCAATGTGAGATTTTCAAAAAAATATCATCATAATAAATCAATATAACTATCTTTATAATTAAATACTACAACTAAAATCATCAAATATGAATTTACAGGTTTAAAGTCTAGAGCGTTACATATAAAATAAACTCCAATTTTGATGATGCAGATGGGATAAGCATTCCCTGTTTTGTAGATGCGGTATTCGTCAATAGTGGAATTTTCTACTTTATTGAAAGATAGTTTGGTGTCATTTTTTACCCAGTCCTCTCGTTGCTAATAGCATGAGGCGTTTTGTTGTTATAAGATTTTTAAAGTGACAAGGATTTATAAAAAGCAAAAGAAAAACTAAGCCTACTTCCGCTCAATTTCCTCAAAGAGATATGAAAAATATTTCGTTATTAAACCAGAAACTGATCTTTTATCTTCTTCTTTGCAGAAATTCAGCCTATTCGGACTACCAGCTTTCTCCGACTGAGGATTGAAGAACTCCATTTTATTCAAAATGACCAAATGTTGAGTAAGCTCTTTCAGCTTTGGATAGATCTATAATTTGATTTCATTGTCCTGCCTTGAAAAAACAATAAGTTACCTTTGATGGATGTAAGAGTTCTAATTGAGGAACAAGGCTCTTATAGAACAGAGCTTTGAAATTTAAGATGGCTTTTTCCAATTCTTGTAATTTGAAACTCTCATCCACAGTGATTTGTTCCGTCTCACTCTTCTCAGGGCTCTCGGCCTCTTTTGTTAGCTGGTTCCCAGACTCTTGATTCATCAATCCATTGACATGATTTGATTTTATTGAGTCCAATTTCGAATTTTTAGTAAAAGCATCATATTCTTCACACTTTTTGGAGAATTCTGAAAGTGCAGCTATTCCGAGCCTGTCAAATACTGGGTCAATGTCAGAAAGATGGCGAACTTTACTCTAAGAATTGGATTAAGAAATTATCGCGTTTCTCAGTGTCCGGATGCTCATTGTACTCCTGGAACGTCAGAACTAGCATCGTACTGAAAGCTTCTCTTTCTTGTAAATAGAGACTGATTGGTTCTGACAGAATGTTATTGAAAACTAATTTTTGATGTTAGGTATGACTTCCAGACATTCAATACCTTTTTTCCAAAGGAAATAGCGGAGCTCTAAATTTTCGTTGAACTGCACAGACAAGGCATGTGATTTCGAAAGGCTCTCGATTAGTCTGGCTTTATCCTTTTACGAGAGTGAGAAAGTATAATATTGCATTTGCTTACATCATCTTCTAAAAATTGATAATATTTTTCAAGAAAGTCTCTGGTCTTTCCGATAACGAGCAAATGAGTCTCGCTCTTCACGAGGCACTGCACAATGGCATCTTGGAACTCTTTTGTTTGCTACGCAGAAAACCAAAAAAAGTTAACTTCGAGTCTTTTTATTGGTAAATCGTACTTCTTTTTCTTCGATCACAGCTTTCTTAGTTTCTTCATATATAAACTACCGCCGGGCCAAATAAGCAAAGAGATAATGATTATCATTATTACTCTTTCAGGAAGCGTTTTCAGTAGCAACTTCTCGAAGGTAGCAACCAAGTAGTTCCATTCTGTTGGATGGTAGTACTCATGACTAGAGCCAATATAATCCCAAAGGCCCTCAACAAAATGCTGTATAATTTTCGAATTTTTATCCTTCTAAAACAAAAACTAATTACATTCGAAGAGTTTTCAATCGCTCCGCTAAACAACTCAAGCATTTGTTGGTTCAGATGCGCTAATTTTCCATGATGAACATTGAATAGCTTTGATACTCCGCTAAATGCTTCTTTTCGTAGCTCTTGTTTCGTGTCTTTGGGAACATGCTCTAGTTTCACCAACGTTGAAGTTACGACTTGAAGTGCTTCAAACATTGGCTTTATTGCCGCTCGAATAACTAGCTGCCAAAACTCGAGATCGAATTTATCTCCATTTCGTAGCAATGACTCCAACAAAACTTGAAGACATTTTCGATTTAAAATCACGTTATTCGAGGTCGCTATCTGCGCGAGTTTTCCCAACACTTGAGCCCAGCCATCTATATTTCAGGCACAGGGTTAGAGTTTTTCGTCAGTTATTGAAAACAATGTACGTTCTGAGACTCCAAAATAAAACAATGTGTCTTTTCTCACTGGACTTCTTTCATTCGGAACATCAGTTTCATCTTCGGTCTCTTTCGATTCCTTTCGCCCGAAAATTTGCTGGGAGGTTTGCTGCTGCGGAGTGTATGTCTTCACAATCCATTCAATTGAACTCTGGAGGTAGTCCAACGACAGCAAGCTGATATCGTCTGAACCAAAGACAATGAAAGTAAGGAGTAAGTCTAAGTGAGCTTCCATAAACATCCGAATCTCGCTTAAATCTTCACTGTAATACTTTTGCACAGTCTATTTCATCAATTTGATGTTTGTTTGCCCTCATAGCATAAAAATACCTTGAAAGCTATATCAATGAGCGTCTTGCTCTTCGAAGAAGCACTGTATTGAAGCACATCGAATATCGTTCTTGTAGAAAAGCGGTAAGGGAATGTGTTTACAAGAAATGTTACTTCCAGCCAGAGTGGAGGCTTTTGGAGGAATGTGTGACAATGCTGTCGATGCAATTGAGAATCAGCTCTTTTATTTCAAGGTGCTCGTTTGGAACTTTTGGGAAAATAATCTCGAAGGGCTTGAGGAATTCCCTTTGAAAATCAAAACTTGCGAATTCTTCTTTCTAGATGTCGGAAATAAGATAATGGTATAAGATATCGAATTTCAGATCAAATAATTGAACCTTCAAGAATTTCATTGCCATTTGTCTGAGCGAGTCGATTGCGAACATACTAATATGCAGATTGTTGTGGCAACCAACGTTTCCTAAGTGCGTTTTCATGACGTTCCAGATTTTCATCCAGACGAATTTAACGCGGTCCATATTGTATTCTGTTACCTCCACGAGCTTCTGGAGACAGAACATTCTAGGCTTTGGCTCCTTAAACTCTTCTCTGTTCGTAAGTGATGTGTAAGTGGATCTGTCAGGAAATGCATTTTGTTTTACGTTGAAATTTGGCACAGGAAAGTGATAAATTCGACGATTTCATCAGCTCCGAATAAATTCGACTTCGAGAATATGAGATCGACAGCGGTGCTATCAACGGCGGCCTTGACAAGTTCGCTGATTTGACTGTCAGTCTGCTTGGTCTCCGAAGATAGTTTTAGAGCGGTGGATTCGCTTTTAAGACTGTCTCTTCTCTGGTTAATATCGAAATGCAAATAGTAGTCAATCCTACTGATACACTCTAGCACCACCCTCCAAGAGCTACGTAACATATTTCCTTGGGTCGCTCCGATCTCAAGGAGCGTGTGGACTGCTCGGAGGTTTTTTTCTTTGATCTCACGCGTGATAAAACTATATCAAAAGGTAAGCCTTTCATCCAACAGTGATGGCATTACTTGCGCTTGAAACCTGTAATGTTATAGAGACTATTAATGAATGTATCTTTTTCGATTTCCATTTGGAATCTGCCACACAAATTCGAGGCTAATTGATATCCTTCAAGGCACATTTGGAAGATCTTCGCATCATCGCTTTGCTCACTTAGCACGCCAAACACAGCCAACAAAGGACTCCAAATCACTCCAACCAGCGCTTTAATAGACTCCTTCGACTGAACCCTAATGAAGCGACTGTCTCTTTGCCCTTTGAGTTTTTCAAGACTCTTTTGCACCATTTTCTCGGATTCTAAAATAAACATGGCCTGTCGCTTCGTTAAACTCGCCTGAGAGCTCTCCAGCCTAATTTATTATATCATTGCTGTTGTTTTCGGAAGGTATTCTTACAAATTTTGCTTCAAACGCTCTGAATCTGGAATTGCCAGTGGAACTTTCCAAATCCTTGTATAAAGTCCTTGCAACAGCTCCTGTGAAAGGTTCTCTCCGTCATTGATCCCTTTTGCTAAATTACAAAATTGCTGCATTGTCATTCTATCCTTTTCCTGGACTTGAGGGTTGTGAGCAGACGTTTGGAGCATCATCATCAGGTAGGAGAGGGTGTAAGCAGCCGTCGCTGACTTGTAGGGAGAGTTGGGATTGTCATTAATGTACTTTCGCGCAAAAATTTGCATGATACGGTCGACTTTTTGCCCTTCGCCTGGCAGGTCGAAAAACGTTAGATAGTGTCTCATCGCATCATCGATTTCTAAATTCTCCATGGGAACCAACTCAGTGAACGCATCAAGTACCTTGTTACAATCGCAGTTATAGTTCACAGAATGTAATAATAGTAATATTGTTACATCTATATTCATTTTATGTTCTTCACCGAAATATTCTCCGAGGACAACTTTTGAAATGTTTGCGTTGTATGTCATAAGGAACTGAGCTATTTCTTTCGGCCTTTAACACGCCATTGAATCAGAAAAGCTTATTTGTGAATTATAATGTACTCTTCTTTGATGAATCTGAGATTAAATAGGTACTTCAACCCGAGTTTTGGCTTGAAGTTAAATTTGGCAATCGCCTTCGAGATCTCTGTTTTTAAGGCTTTTGACTTCTCAATCCTAATACCGAAATTAATAAGTGTATTAGTGTCCCACAGTCTTACATGTCCAAATCAATCTCGCTTTCTCTCATCGCGTCCTCACTCATTGCTATGGTGGCTTCATCTTCTTCGGTGTGCAGAGTCGAGCTCTCGGACTCTTTTAGCAGATTGTTTTTCATTTGCTGGAGCTTCCGCTCTTGATTATCGAATTCATCTGCAAATTTCACAAGCGATCTGCATATTGAAATCATGGAGTCCAAAGCCAGCGTCTTAAGTGTGTATTCTTGACCTGGCTGAATGAGCGTAGAAAATTCTGACTTTGAGTATTTTCCTTGCGCAATTTTGCCTGGGCGCGATAAAACGATAAGAATTTACTTTGCGAAGAGCTTACATAAAAATTCGACTATTTTCTCGACGATATTCGTGTATGTGACATCGCAGTCATAATTGAGATAGAACTCAAGGATTCCCCTTGCATTTTGTGAAATTTTGTAGATGACTTGCAACGCCAGCAGCCGATGGTAGTAGCTGCTGTTCCCGCTTTCCAGCATTTTGAGGAAAATATTATCGATGAAGATAGCGATCTCTTGTTTTAAGTGTTCGCGGAAATGGTTAAACTGGAAAGCACGAAGTCAGTAAAATCATCGGATTTGCGGAATAATTACCAAACAAACAAAAATCCCCAAGCTTAAAGTGACAATCGGGCGATCAGGCGACACAGAGTGCTTTAAAATCGCATCACAGAGATGCTCTTTCACAATGTCAGAGAATTCTTTTCTGCAAAGGAAAGTTGGTCCAGGATTGTCGAGTAAATTCCTGAGCAATTCAAACACTAGCTGTCTTCCTCGAAGCTGCGCTGAACTAAAAGGTACGTTGATTAAGGTTAATAATTTCCTTTGCAGATGAAGAGAAGCTTACCTATTATCGGTTTGGGTGGCCAGCACGCAAAGATGTTTAAATATATCAATTGCATCTTGCAGAGTTTGAGTTATTCGTTTGCTCACAGCTTGAGGATCAGTTCCTTGAATGGCTTTAATGGCATCCAAATCATCCAAATGCTTCATTTTGCAATAAACAGAGCAAATCGGCACTTTCGTGTCTTTGCAATACACATTAGCTGTATTTCTACACATGAAGCACCTAGAGTATAAACATTAAACATGACTTTTCGCGTTTTTGTTACCATCCGAACAGTCCTGCCGGTTTTCCGATTTCATTTTGAATGTTAACTTCAGTGATCTTGCTATACTTCGGGTCATTTACTTCTGCCAGGTCCAAAGGCACAACCCTGAGCGGTATATTTTCAGTTTCAACTTTTATCATCTCTGGGTCCCCAGACTGCTTTTTCACCATTTCAACTTTTTCGTTGTATAAGCAAACATCGTCTATCATCGACGTCAAAGATTTGTGAATGTAATCTTGAATAAACACAGGATTAAGCGAGTCTTCATTCTGAGCATAATCGTTGTTTTTTTGTATTATAGTGGCTCTGCGATCATTAGGATGTGGAATTCCAAATTCAGAAGTAAAGTTTTTGCGGATGAACACCGAGTCCCTATGGGCAGTAGGTGTCGAACCTTCCATCGAGCGCTTGGGAGTGCCAACTGACTCTCTCGACAGCTCGGTTGGGCTGTTTAATTCACCGGAGATTGTCGGCGAATCGGCTTTGAGCCCGATGACAGAGACTCTAGGAATTCTCTTGCCGGCATCGAAGCTTCCTTCGCTCAGGTTGGTCGGACTTGATTGGTGAAGATCCAATCTGCCTTTAGACATTCTTCCTCCCAAAGTACTATCTTCCATTGCTTGCAACACAGAACTGACAAGCTGAGTGAGTGTTGTTCTGGCGCTGTTCTGGTTCATGCTGGTTTTGCTTACTATAAATATTATCCTTTTTGCATTATTTTGAAGCTGTGCTTACTATTATTGATCTGATAAAGCGTATTAAACATGAGTAGAAGGGATTGACCGTGAGGTTCAAGGTTCGGACTGGTAACTATCGCGAGTAAGTTCTAATAGACGAACATGGATTGCTTTGGAGAATATTTTGAATGTAAACAGTACCTTGATAACAAGTAGCTGAATGGCATCTTCCTTTTCATAAGGGACTAAGCAGATCACTTCAATGATCGCATCAATGAGTTTCCTGCTTGTTTGCAGTCCGACAGTTTCAGCTTTATATGCCACCATGTCGTTTTCCAGAGCGATATTCGCGGTGTCGTCCTTGCCGTCGCCATCGAGGTATCCATAGACGAGGAGTTTCTACAAGCACATGCTGATGTCGACGATTCAGAATGTTTAAATATTACCTGAAGGTAAGTGAGGGAGGTTTCGATCATTTTCGGCAATTTGGTTTGGTTGACTAGTTTAAAGATAGTAAAGTACGGGTTTGCGTCCATCTGGTCT
>ENA-UOTZ01001138-UOTZ01001138.1-compost-metagenome-genome-assembly--contig:-NODE-1138-length-19741-cov-33.502543_pt1 | contig 19741 bp, 12 predicted proteins | sample MGYA00238144_ERZ746983 | MGnify/ENA primary metagenome ERZ746983 (study PRJEB28759, sample SAMN06268863) | compost metagenome | isolation source: single cell | place: USA: California, Emeryville, Joint...
TTTATAATTGGACAAATTTTTTGCTGTTATCTACAGTCACTACCTCAAACACCAAATCTGTCAATGCAATCAATCCAGCAACTCCCAGAATTCTTCACTGCGAGCCTGGACATCATCCAGCCGCACAGCAGCTTCCCTCTGGAAGGTTTTGAAGATATCACTCTCGATAATCTCTACGACTCGAACTCTAAAACAGCTTCAGATGACCTGCTAGACCTCAGCACTCAACGAATCGCCAGGTAAACTCCTTGTTCTCTGTCTCATTGTTAACTTATTCCTCTTTCTAGCAATGATTCGAGCAAAAAGTCCTCCAAACAGGCTCTCTCGTCCTCTAAAGGCAAGAAAGCGCATGTATGCCTCGAATGCGGTCAGGAATTCTCTCAGGTACCTCTTATAATGCCTTCTAACTGGAATTCATAATCATTATCAAATTAGGTATCCAACCTGAAAAGACATGAGAAGCTTCATACAGGAGAGAAGCCTTATGCTTGTGACCAATGCGACAAAGCGTTTTCTACGACCTCAAACCTAAAGCAGCATAAGCAAATTCATGCAAATACGGTAAAATAAATGCTAAATTTTATTGGATTTAATCGTTAAACTAAAGGAACAACGCACCCGATACGAGTGTCAAAAGTGCCATAAGGTCTATTTCTATCAAAGCAGCTTGAATAAGCACTTGAGGAGCCACGCAAAGAAGGAAGCCAAGAAAGACTCGAAGAAATCAACCGAAAATGCTCACCAAACGCCAACTCCATTGGAAAGCAACATCAAACTTCCGAAAGTAGAGTCGAAGTCTTGGGAGGATTCGTCCTTGTCTGACGAGCAGGAATTCGGAATCTCCCCAACTATCAAAAAGGTTAAAAAGGAGGTGTCTCCACTGTACGAATTGACCCCTAAGACAGCAGCTGAGACTCCTAATATCAAGGGCGTATCTTCACCTGATCCGAACAAAGTGGAAGAGGAGTTTATTTACCACTACAATAGGAATCTCTCCAAAGTACTCACTCAAATGAGCTATAACACCTTCAGTAACCCTCTCACTGGATCGATGACTGGATATTCGAACTTCTCTGAGATCCAACCACTGCTGCCTATGCAATTTTCTAATCAAAATATGCTAAAGCAAGAGAGAGTTCCAAGCTACAATGACTTATGTCATCTTGATAGCCAATACCAGCCCCAATCATACTACAATGCTGGGCCTATGCCAAACCCCATTTATAACTACCTAACAGAGAACTTCTTGAGTAACAATAAGCCTGGCTTAATGAACGAAGGAGCTGCTCACGAGGAGCCTGATTTTATCGGCGAGATTAAAGATAACGGTTTGAATGAGGCGAATCATATGGACAAAGGCAGACTCCCTGAGAACAGTTGGAACAATTTTTCTTCCGAATTCAAGGAAGAAGGTCCTGGGCCGCTAATTGATCAATGGTTCTCATTTGATCTTCAGAAGGAAGTCTCTAATTCCGGTTTTTTGGGGTTCCCAGCTTTTAGCAATTAAAAGATTTCAAAATTTGCACTATAAAACAGAAGTAAAAAATACTAATAAGACACCTTTTCCCTCTGCTGGTTCGATGATACGTTGTCAGCAGAGAAACATTAATAACAAGTATCAACCAAGGTTCAGCGAGATAACTTAGAATGAGTTTAGTTGCTTTAGTATTTTTGTGTTATATATATTCATTTTTCTCGCTGATCATTATCAAATACATAGCAAAACTAAAGTCAATGAAGAGTTTTTAATCTCATTATTAAAGAATAACCTCTAACTTATTTCATTATGTCAAAAATAATAGGAATCAGCTGTTTAACTTGGGTATTAGCTTGGGATTCATTGTGAAATTTGAGCGATTTTTTTTTTTTAAAAACTTAGTTTATTCGAATAGGCCAGTCGTTATCAGTCAGCTCTTATTACAATAATTTTTCGGTTACCCACCACCATGGAAGCGTTTCAAGAGAAATTAGACAACCCGTTCTATGACAAACGTGACCAGAATTACCGTGCAATGCTATCCGAATGTCGATATTTTGAGTTATTCAGCCATAAAAAAGAAAAATGCGGACTTCGTATCCCAGACACGATCGTCCTTCAACAAGGCCGCCTCTATAAATGGTTTTTCAACTCACAAAAAGACCGCTCACACCAAATCCTCATGAAAAATAACGAGAAACTTTCGTTTGCAAATATATTCCTTCATTTCGCACGCTTGAAAACGCCTTTCGAAGACATGAATCCCTTAGAGTTGATAGAGTTCTTGAAAAATGAACGGGCTTCACATGCTCTTAACAGCTTCCTCTATTTTGAAAATAAGGAAAAGCTTGCTGGGACACCACGCGAAATCGCTCGAGCACTTCAATCAAATCCCATTACGTTATCTTGCATTCAGAGTTGCGTGGAGCTGAAAACTCACACTTACAACTCCAGAGAGACGCTATACTGCGAGTATCGGCACGATCCGAACCAGGTGGGACCTCTGCTGAGGTATTACAAAAAATCATTCTTCATTTCAAAGCGCCCTGAGTTAAAACATTTGAAACTCCAAGAGAATCGCACGAGCAATTTATTTCAAGGAGAAAATGACAAACAATCCTCGAGTAAACTCTGGGACACTTATGAAACGTCTCAGGACTATCCTCGAGAGCACCGGAATAACGTCGACTACCTCTTTCTCGCTCACATAGAGCATGGGAAATCAGGCCCAGAGCAGATCCGTAAGCTGTATCAGAATGAAAATCAGCTGGAAGTCAGAGTGCAGCATGAGATCCTCAGAGGATATATCAATAGACTGACCAAAACCAATTTGATAAAGAACAGCGATCAAACCGTCAATAAGAAGCTTGAGGAGGGAACCCGAACACTGATACGGTTTATCGAATCGACTTATAAGATCAAAGTGAGGAAGTTGATTTCAAAATTCCTTCTCGATGCTGAAGAAAACGTGATATTCATTGGAGCGAAAGAGCTCTTGTTCGATTTCATTCCAAACGCTGACTACGATCATATCGAAGCGGCGAAGATGCTTGACAATGGAGTTACGCTGGAAGCGTTCTTAGCACTCAAGAAGAAGCAGAGGGATGGTAAAGTGTCGTATCGGGACCCGAATCTGATCAAAGGAACAGTGTCGAAGCACGATATCGTGGTTCAGAGCAGCAAGAGGCCAATCTCGGCGAATTTGTTCAAAAAGATGATTTTGCGGGAATGTCGAGGAGATTTCTGTGATTTTTTCGTGAATAACCCCGAGAAGGCCTTAACAGGTCTCGAGGATAAGAAGATGATTGCTGATATGAGCTATTCAGGGAAGATTTATAAAAAGAATTGCTTGCAAGACATAATGCAGAAGCCGTATGAGATCACCAAAATGCTTAAAATGAAATGCAGAGACCGCTTGGATGACATGGTCAACCTGCTCAAGGCTAACCATATTTTGCCTGGGAAGCTCGAGGGACAGATGTACGGATACAGCTACGATCAATACGATTCGATGTACTATCAACAACTGGTCACTGTCTTTGATCAGCACAAGGAAATCGAAAATATCGGGAGTCTATACAGCACGATTAAGGTGTGCAAAATGTGCTACACTATCTACGCGCTGGCTAATAAGGAATTCACTGAGAACGAACAGTCGGAGGAGTCATACATCAATTTTAACAAGCGGTACTCGAAGATTGGGTCCATAGGAGTGCATCCTACAAGTAGACCGACCAGTGCCAGCAGGAAAGGCGCATCGACTCGTGGGGCAACGCTGCTATTAGATGAGACAAGACAAACAACGAGGCCGGTAACCGGGAGAGAATCCTTAGTGCAAAGTAGAACTAACACTCCTCCTCCGATAAGCGGAAGGCAGCTGACCCAAACAGAGAAACCATCTATCCTAATCCAAAAGAACTTAGATTTGAAGCTGAAATTGAATTTAAAGGGTGCTCTCAGGTCTGACAATGAGGAAGGGAGGATGTACACAAAAATCAGTTTTGATCCCCTGACTGAAAGAAAAGCTTCTCAACCCACCGATCCTGCGACCGCCAGAGAGGTGCTGCAAGGACCACCAAGCCAAAGGGCGAGAGTCGCATCCAGCAGAAGAGTAACAACAGCGAGAAAAACCGTTTCCGTTGAGAATTCATTTGAGAAAAAACCAAGGAGACCATCGGGCCCTAAAAACTTACAGTCGATCACTAATAGCCGGTTGGCTATGGGTTTAAAATCATCGATTCTTTCGATAATAGACCACTTGCCGAAGGACATTCGAGACATGCCTGCTGAAACGAATAAGATTAACCTTTATGATTTCGTACAAGATGGCTCACAAAAACCCCTGCATAACCTTTCAGAAGTCGAAAAAAATGTTCGCCCTTTGAACGGACCAAGACCTAGCTTGGCTCAGATAGATTCGAAGCGGAGTTCGATGTTTCAGGAGCTGATAAAAGCCATTCGTAAAGAATCTGATGGGGAGTTATCAGCTAAATCAGAAGAGAAATCCATAACTTCAAAACGCGGTTCTATAACTTCAAAGCGTGGTTCTCTGAACGTTGATGCTAAAGTCATTGAAAAAATCCAGAAGAAGAACATTGCGATTCGGCCAGCGCGAATCGATGCGATATACACCGCATTCCACTCGTTAAGGTTCGTTCAACCTAATAAAATCACGACGCCTAAGCTGCCTTTTGATACGAAAGGGGCTCAGCACTTCCAGAATATGAAATCGATTCCTTTGGAACATTATTGCAATAGCATGGGGATCCCACCACCAAATTCATCAGAGCTAAAAGACCTCCAGTTCTTTATCTATGATACGACGGTCGGGATACCCTATTACATTCGAGAGAGCGATGTGTACGAAGGCAAGAAGGTGTGTAACCTGGTCTTTTGCAATGATTTTTTCGACAATTTCATTGAGTTCATCGACACATACAAAATGGTCACTAGCGAGAACGACTATGTGAGAGTGATATTGTTTAATCTCCCGGGTCAAGCTTATACGTCTTACGACCCTCAAGTCGCCTATACAAACGATATCTGCACGAGAATCATTGATAATTTCCTCTTTCACCTCGACGAAATTGGGAAAGTCAGCTTTGTTAATGACGATTTCCAGTTCGTTGGGTACGGGTACGGAGGGAACATCTTAGCGACGATGCTGAGTAACAGTGGGGATATGGTGCCAAGTCTCAAGAGTCTGCTGATAATCAATGGCTTCACGAGAATCGATTCAACGATGACAGGACTGCTCGAGGAGATGTACCGAGTCATTCAGACTTGTCCTGAGGAAATGGCGGATTTGCCTTATAACTATTTCTCGATACTATGTGGAGGCGCGACGTTTGATCATAACGAGATTGAAGAGAAAATCAAGTCAAATCCGATCTCTGTGTCAGGTAGGCTGTCAATCATTCGCGGGATACAAGAAAGCGTTGATATCACGAAGCTGATTAAGAAGATAAAGACTCCGATTTTTATTGTGCATTCAATGAAAAATTGTTTTGTGCCTGTGGAGAATGTGGACAGAATGATGGAAGTCACGAAAGAGCTGAGCTATTTAAAAGAGCAGCGAATATCAGTGGTCAGCAAGTTTAAAAAAGTGGGCGAACAAACTGCTACAACAGAGTATTTAAGAAAGCAGTTCTTCTATGACGGTCCACATAATATAGTCGAACAGAGACCAGCTGACATTTTGAGGATTGTTAGTAATTACGTCTCTTACTTCAGGAGAAACCTGTAAGCTCTACCAACCATTCGGAAGGAGTGAGTTGAGAAGTATGCCCGGTGATAGTTCTTCATATCTTAAACGAGAGGATACATATTGTAACTCCAAATTTTTCATATAATTGGATATTTTTAAATAAATGAATAATTATTGTATTGAAATATCAATTCCGAATATTAGTTTTGAATTGTCATGGCCTCTTCCTATAAAGAGAGGAATAAAAAAATTTTAAAATTGAGTTTTGGCATCATTTTTTGCTTGAGATTGTCGATCTTCTGGCGCTGATAAAAGGCAAAGGTTGTTGATAAAGTTCCTGGATTAATATTGAGGCAAACCGCAGCGAAGAGGTTGGAGGTTTTTTTCGAAATATTCGGGTGTTAACGATCTATTTTATCGCGCATTCCAATAAAAATTAACGCGAAGCAACTGATTAGAACTTCAAATATCTCCATCAGAACTTTCGTAATGGCACAAGCTAATGACTTTCTTGATTCGCCGACGAGCATGGATCTATTCAAAGAGCTTATCGGCAAAGAAAATGTAGCAAAAAGCTCTTTTACTGAGCAAGTATTGCATGTCAGTCCGAACATCGAGCAAAAACATCAATCAGTTACTTCGAACAAGTAAAAATATTTCAGTTCTCTGGGTACAACTCCATTTAGTGAATCAGGTATTAAAATAGAAAACATCAGCAGAAGAGGAAGCGCGGTTCGTCCACAACCCCGCGGAGCTAATCGAGGTTACTGAGATACAATTGCGTTAGCTTACTTTTTACTCTCATAATAGAGAACGAGAGATTCCCAATTCACATACCCGTTCAAAGAATGGGGCAGAAACAGCATAATTTAGCATCATCCAAATCAGTTTCTCGGAGCCAAAACTTCGATTCGGCGCCTAGTCCCAATAGAACCGAGCCAAACCGCACTGCAGGTCCGAAACCAGAGGGCAGGTAGTATAATAAGCACATTTATCAGCTTAATGGGGTTATAGTAGTAAATCTCCTGTGATTTCAAAAGCCCCTCTCAAAAAAAGTTTGTCGAGGCCTTTCTCAGCGAAAAGATTCGGAATGAAGGAGAAAACTCTTTCAGCAGTTCAAATAGGAAGCATGAAGGAGCATATGTCAAACAGTAGTCAAGAGAATAAAGTGATTCCTGTGGCAAATGTGCATGAAAGCCATGTGGTTCCGAATTTGAATGAGATTGCAGGGCTTATCGATAATATCATCGAGCAAAAACTAACAAAATACGGAGTTGATAAATTAGCTCCGAAACAGATGGCGGCACAGGTCCGCACTCAAATCAAGCAGATTCTGACCCAAGAGAAAATACTACCAAAGCCGAACGCTAATGATCAGCAAATGTACAAGACTAACGACTCTCAAAAATATGATTCACGTATTTTACTGTCTGAAAAGTGACACTTTGCTAATAGCAAATTATAGCAACTACCAAAGAAAAGGTCTTGAACCCGAAAACCACAAGCACACGCCGATACTCTAGAAGGAGCATGAATACCTCCGGTGAAAAGCAAACGCAAACTCCGGTCTCAGAGGCCACCCAGGACAAACAGAGAACCCGAGAAGAGGCTATAGAAAAAACTCAAGAGCTTATTAAAGAGAACCTCCGAAGGCACAGACGTAAGATTTTTCTAAGTATTTGTTACTAATATCAGCAGAGGAGAGCTTACAAAAGAGACTTGCCGCTCAGCAGGCCCTTGCGCAAAAGAAAGAAAATGAAGAGAGACTAAGAGAGCTGAATGAAAAGATAAAAGAGGAGAACCGGTCCAAAGTACGGTCACAGAGTCCTATTCAACATAGGCATTCTTGGGGAGTTGATCAACATAAGGTAAATTGAGGGTGTGAGAGCAAGTGGACAATAAGAATATTTTAGTTCGAGAAGAGTCAGCCCTCCCCGAACCGCACTCCTAAGCCCGAGCACGAGAAACTCGATGATGACGAGCGACGAAAGCAAATAGGACTGGGATTTTTAACGAAAAAAGGAGATCAAGTCATTAGGAAATTAACGACGGAATACAAAGAAAACTTGAAGAAACAAGTACAAGAAGAAGAGGAGGAAAGATATAAATCAAGTAATGATCGATACCTTCGATGGCGTTGCTAATGAATCCCTGTTAACAATTTTTGATAGAGAAAGAAGAAGGTAGGACTCCAGAAGAGAAGAAGAGGATATTAGAGTACATAAGATCGCAGAGACGGAAACGACGTCAAAGTGAAATGAGCAATAGAATTCAAAAAGAAAACGAGGAGAGAGAACGTGAGAGCCGCTATCACGAGACATTGATGCATATTCAAAAAGTTCAAATAATCGAAGCAGAATATGTACGGGAGCAAAACAATGCTTTTAATTCCAGGTCAGGAGGATCGAGAATTCGAGACAGAAGTGTCAGCTACGATGAGACGATATTTCCTCCCAACGAAAGAAACGCGTTGAAATTGTTCATAGTGCTGAACAGGATGTTCAAGCGCTTTTACTTCAAACGGCTGAAATCATATGTTGAAGCGATGAATTTTTTCTCTGAGACCGCTATTATCAGACAATTTACTGAGCAATTTCCTGATAAACAGAAGCCGTCAAGCTCAAAGACGGAGCGAGTGAAATCTCCCAATCAGCTGGATTCACCGCAGAAACCAATTAGCAAGGAAGGGCTGGAAGATTTTATCAGAATGTAAATACTTTGGCATAAACCTTTCATGCTATAACTAATAAATAGGCAGAAAATGAGACTTGGGGTCGATATAGAAGGCTCTCAACCACGTGGAAGAGAAGCCAGAACCCGAAATAAATCTGCACGATAGATTTAATTTGTCATATATTTTTCCCATGAGTGCATGAAAATAACCGCCCTTACTGAAGAAGAGCTAGCTTATCTGTATTCTGAGTAGAATGCTTAGGTAGTCTTAGCTTAAATTCAGTAAAATTTTGATCCATAGCGTTTGTATTAAGAAGAGCTTTATACTTACAACATTATAATTAATCATTCAAACCAAGGACTTAGGATAGAAGTCATTAGGAGGATAAAGAGGGACAGACAACTTTGGGTTTAACGGATAATTCGTGGATTTTGTGTTGTTTTAAGAATAAGACTGGAAATTAAGATAGCGATAGAAACGATTTATTTAACTTGGTTTTGAGGACATGAGTACAGGTTATCCAACCAACGTGAACGACAACCCGTCAAATCAACAAGGTATGACTCATTTACGACCCTAACGAATGAACTAATTACTTATTTTATTTAGGGCCTGGCTCTAACCAACAGCAGCCTCAGCCAATAAGTAATATCATTAATTTACCTGTCTAAACACACACACAAAACAGATTATGGGACATTATCAAGCGATCAAACAGCAAATCCGCAAGTATCTTATCAAATCGATGGGTATCAGCCAGTAAACCACCAGGCAGTACTCTCCCAGCAAGGAGTTTCTTACCAGCCGATTGATAATCAGCAAGGTGTATACTACCAACAAAGCGGGTATCCGCAAGGAACATCTCAGCAAAGCGTCTACCAACGAAATGGCTATCAACCCGTTGATCGCGATCCTCCAACAGGAAGTTATCCTGTATACGAAGGCGTACATCCTCATGGTGCTGAATATAGGACGTTCCCTGGTTATCAGATAACTGAAAATCAAAAGCGATTATTATTAGGACTGGCTATAGCCTGTTTCGTTCTCGTCTTATTAATCTGGATATTCCATTGATATTGATAATTCACTGTTGTTATATAACCATTTGTTTGTATTTTATAAATGGTGAGTCCCTTTACCATGCGTCGTTAATCTCTTTAGCATGTATTGTCATTTATGATCACACCGAAGGCAATCTGTCTCTTGAGGGAACATTTATATAATGGATATATATCATTATACAGTTCCTTCTAACAAAAATTATTGAGTTTTCGAAAACGCTTTATTAATTTGAATAATGTCTGTAACAAATCCTGAAGCAAATCAAGACGTCTTTACGAAGGTTCAACTCCTCGGCGTCGAGAATGATCGGTTAAACCAAGTGCTTTCGGAAGTTAATATGGAAAACAGCCGGCTTCGCAGTATGTTAGAGAAAGCAGCTGGACAAGAGCTTGCAGAGCAGTTACTGGAGATGGGAAGAGTTAACCAGAAATTGGCAGCTGAAATCGTTGAAAAGAATCTAGAAATTGAAGATCTGAGGTCGACAACCGCTGAGGCTAGAGAATCGGCGGTCGTTGAGAAATTAAAAGCAGATATCGCGTTAGCAAATGAAGAATTCGCGAACCTTGAGAGCAATCTGAAACTTGTTGTCAAAGAAAACGAGCGGATTAACTTAGTGTTGAAAGAAAAATACAATGAATGTGAAATGCTGAGAAAGCAGGTAGGGAAACCACAAGAGAATACTGAAGATAAGCAACGTATTAAGCTCTTACTCAGCGAGATAGAGCGATTGAACCTCGCTCTGAATGAAGCACAAAATGAAAACAATATTCTGCGTCGTTCACGTACTGCAACCCCTATGAATAGAAGCAGATTTGGTGATACTGGGACGCTTGAGGTGAGAATCACTGAGGAGTTGCCGATGGAAACTATTGCTTTTAAACCACAAAATTATAGCCAGGATCTTAAACAAAGCAGTATAATATCCCCAGTAGAAAGAGCGAAAAAATCTGGTTTTGAAGAGAGGGAAGCACCTCAGCGAGGAGAAAGAGATGAAAATCCAGAAATTATGAATAAGGGAGATTTCTTGCAGAAAGAGTGCGATAAATTGGCCCGAGCTCTTTCAGATAAGAATAAGGAAACTGAACATCTTAAAAAAGTCAATGAGGTGCTGAAGAAAGAGTTGGAGGCTATCAGCAAAGATAATGAGACTTTAAAGGCAAGTCTGGGGCAGGTGGAGTCTGTTTATGATAAAATGAATGCGCTTGAGCAGCAATGCAAAGGATTGATCGAAGAAAATAATGCTTTGAAGCAAAATCCATTGGCAAAATCAACTAATCAGCATTCTTCAGCGAGTATAAATGACCTGAAGGCAGAAAATGAAAAGCTGAAAAACACTTTAATAGCAGCAGTTACTGAGGTTGTTAGACTTCGCTCGGTTATCACACAGTTTGAAGAGGCTGGAGCCCATAATAATAAGTTCCCTCAAGGCGCGAGTGAAAATTTAACTAGTTCAACCCAACCAACTAATTACATCGAGGATCGGCAGTCCAAACAGACGATTGAAGAATTTAACAAGCGAATTGGTGAACTGATCCAAGAAAATGAGACTCTAAAAACGAAGCTGATAGAGATACGCACTGGATACAGCCATCTTGAAGATTCTCAAATTAAAGCACAAACCCTTGCTGATGAGAATGAACGTTTGAACCACGTAATTTCAGCGCTTCAGAAAGAATTAGACGGCGCGAATAAAATAGCAGAGCAAATTCCAAAGTTCGCTGAGGAAAACCAAAAGCTTCAAAAGTTGTTGCAGGAGGCAGGCAAAGGGTACCAAAGCCTTAAAACTTTATCTATCAAATCAAGTAACACAAATAATGCGATCTCCTCACGACCTGAGTTTGAAAAGAAGTTAAAAGTAATTGAAACAGAGAAAGCTAACTTAGAAAAAGCGCTTGATATCGTCAAGAAAGAGAACATCAATCTAAAGGAGCAAATAAACAGCCTTCGTTTGAATTCGAAAGGTGCAAGTTTCTTGGGTGGAGGTGACAACATTAAATTAGAGCAAGAGAACAAAGAGCTTAAGAACCAAGTGAGGCAATTGACTGAAGAAGCGAAGTCTCTGAAAGACATGCTTTCGCATTGGGAGAGAGAGGCAAGAGAATCGTTAAACGCGAAAGGCAGAGTTCATAGTCTGCTTAAAGAAAACGAGGAGCTACATCACGAGCTAAACCAAATTCAATCAGAAAGGCAATATTTAACTCAAAGACTCGAAGCAATGCAGAACCAAGGGTCTCCAGAAAATTTCGAATCAACGAACAATACGGCTGAATCAAAGCTGCAAGAGTTCAAAGAAACAATTGAGATACTTCAAGGGGAGATCGATAGACTCAATGGAATATTGCAGAAAAAGAATAATGACCAATTGAAAGAGAAACGAGCTGGATTGGTAGAGGAACATCAGTATGAACCAGGTAGTGACGCTGAAAAACTGGCGTTGTTGCTTCAGGAGAAGGACCAAGAGCTTGCGGATCTGCGGCAGCAGCAGAATGACATTGAGGATTTGGTTTCGAGGCTGAGGGAGCTCGAAGAGATTAATAGCAAGCTCGCTCAGGATAACCGCATTCTCTTCAGCGATCTTCAAAACATGCAGTCTGAGCTTGAGATAAGAGACACTTTGATCAGCAATCTCCAGCAATCGCAGCTGTCATCTTTGGTATGTGTTTTTTCCGATAGCAGCCGACTTAATCTTATTTTCGTAGGGAGGCAATCCAAATATCCAGACTTTGCAGGGTTCCCCAGAACAACAGATTCTAATGTTACAGCAAGAGATCAAACTTCTCGAGGCAAGGAACATGAAGTTGGTCGCAGACAATAAACTCCTTTTGGATTCTTTAAATACGAGAATTCAGGAAGCTAATACACTACAGAATCAGCTCCATTCCATGATAATCAACCAATCAGTATGATTTTAAATCATTCATTGTGAATAATAGTTTTAAAAATTTTGCCTTAAACGCCTAGGGTGATAGTGAGCTGGAGGGGAAGCTTCAGAAATTTAACGATGAAATCGAGAGGTTGACTCTTCTCGTGCAAGCAAAGTCGAAAGAGGTTGAAGAATGGAAGCGCAAGTATGAAAGCCTTGAATTAACCCGGGCTCAGCAAATCGAAGATCTCAGACTCAACTTTGAAAATTATAAAAAGTCGAACCTGGTAATTTACCTTTAGCTATGATAAAGAAGTCTGTATCTAAAATACTTTAGACTGGCAGCGAGTTCCAAGTTAGATATAATGCTGAGAAAACAGCCTATGAGACACAAATTAGTCAGCTGCAGGGAGTGATCCAAACTCAAGAGGACGAGCTCAAGCATTTGAAAGCCAATTTGAAGTTAGTATCAAACGAGAACGGTCAATTAATAGCGGAATTGGAAGAACTCAAGAGGAAATTAGTGACAGATGGTGATGATGCTCTTCGGCATGAGAACGCTGAGCTGAAAGCTCAGATTGATTTATTTAAGTCAAACAACTTGGTAAAATTTCTTCATCAGTTTTTCTAAAAAATTCACCCTCAATCACTAAAAAAGGACGTTAAACAGCTCGCAATCAGATACAGCGCTGATCGAGCAACCGACCAGAGCCAAATTAAACAGCTAAAACAGATGAATAATAACTACAGAGAGGAACTCGAGAAGGTTTATGAGCTTGTGAATCAAAGGAAAATTGAATACGACCGGCTTTTTAAAGAGGTAACAAAGAGTGTTAGAGAGCAGCATCAGTAATGAATTATACATAATGGTATAGCACGAACTCCTCCAAAAGGAACTTAGCAAGCAGAACCAAATGAAAAACAGTCAGACCGAAGAATACTTCCGCTCTGACCGCACGAGAATAGAGTCTCTGCAAAAGCAGATTGCTGAACTGTAAGATTCATGATGTCGAGATCTTTTTATAGCGATTTGATAGTACAACTGCAAAGGAAGAATATAAAAAACAAGCTGAAAGAAATAGCCTTGAATTAACCAAAAAGAATAAAGAGTTGATCGAGAAAATACAGGAGCTTGATAATTTGAAGTCGAAATATGAAGACGCCTTCAACAACTACCAACATCTTAACAATCAGGTAAGAAAACCACTCTATCAACAAATCTTTTAAGCTTCTTTTCTACAAATAGCTATTCCAGAAACTCATGGCACAGAATGATAGATAATCCATTGAAAACACTAGAATGTCTAGTTTTTCACATTATACCCTTAGTTTTCTTCGCTCATTTATAATTGTCCGCCGATTCTCTTAGTCTCTCTGATAAGCTATCTATGATTGAATTTTGCAAAACTTAATTAAACGGTTTATAATTTCATTGAGGTTCCAAAACCTCTCCTCGCACTGATTTAGATTAAAATCAGGAATAAGACAAATTTTTGATGAGCGACCCTTTGGCAGCGAAACTTGAGGAAAACTTGGTGTCTGTGAAGACGGAATCGCAGGTCCCAAGGCAACGAAGATTTGCAGACTTCTCCATATATCTCAAGGCGCTTCTGCATGTCTACACACCGAAACTTCTCGCGGTGCTGACATTTATTCTCACGATCATATTAGACAATATGCTGGGACTCTTCCTTCTCACCGTACTCATTCTATCGATGGTGATTGACGTGAAGACCCACTGGAATAACACCTGGATCGCGATATCAGTTACCACAGTGCTTATCATGGCAGCTCAAATCGCATTCGCCTTTCCCAGCGTCACAAATCTCCTTCTTGAAGACGAAATCGTGTGGATAGGTCTCGGAAGTCGCACCAAAGAAATCGCTGGTGTATTTGGTTGGTGTTGCGGCCTGCTGGTTCTCTGTGGATTGGTTGGATGGACCCAAAAGTGGGATAAATACCATATGACGAACGAGGAGTTCCACAAAATCGAAGAGCAATACAAGTCCTTTGTAAGAGTCTCACAAAGAATGAGCAAATCCCGCATGAGCAAAGATGAACCCGGAAGTCCCAATGAAGGCCAGTTCGATGTTTCTTCACCTGAATATAAAGCATTTCAGGCAATTCGGCCATATTTCAAAATCAAAAAGTTCATTCGCGGGTTCAGAACGTTTTATCACCGACATGGGTACGAGCTCTCCCTCTTCTTCCTTGTCGTGTCTGCATTTTGCAGACTGAATATCCTTTCAGCACTCTACATCATAATCGCGACATCGCTTTCTTTCTGCACTCATTTCTTCAATAGCCGTGAGAAGTATTGGCTCAATAGGCTCAGGATACTGAGGCGCATTTGGCGAATTATTTACGTCCTGCTGAGCATTGACATGGTCCGACAATATTTCTTCCTTCTTTGGTTCCCCGGCACTTGGAATATCAATAAGCCGCTCAGTAGCTGGAGCTTCAGCTGCGACCCCAACGCGACGGTGGTTAAACCTGGTAATTCGAAGTCAGATTACGAGATCTGTGTTACAAACTACAAAGCTGGCTTTCTTTGGACAGTTTCACGAATGAAGCACTTGCTGCGAATTTCGGAACGCTGTTTTTGATGATTTCATTTGACAATTACTTCTACCCACTTAAAGAAGAGAGTGAGAGGAACTACATCGCTGGCGACAAGAATGACTTTACTGCAAGGGACCGAACTGACCTTCTCAGCACATTAAAATATTTCGTGTTCTGCTACTCGTATAAAGCATTTCTGGGTGTTTTCGTGCTGGCTGGCATCATGGGTAATGTGACTGGAACAAAGGCCGATCTTATCTCGGTGTTTTATGTTGTACTTGGAGTGCTGTTGCTCTATGGAAGCAAGTCCATCCTAAAGAGGAAAAACCAGCTCTGGAAAATCATCGAAATAGTGAACTGCGCGGTTTTAATCGCTTTTCTGGTGTATGATGCGCCGTTCTTTGGCTGCCCGATTAACGTGCAAGGATGGGAATACTACACGAACGCTGAATGTCTATACTATCAAGCAACTCCTCCCAATGTTGTGCTTTCGAATACGTTTTTCGATAAGCTGATTTTGCTGGTCGGCTTGAATAAAACAACTGTCAGTCAAGTTTTCTCGAGCTCCAAAATGCTCAGTTTAATGTTCTTTTTCTTATTCAGTATCCTCCAGAGACGAATCTGGAATCACGTGTACATGAAAGCTTACGTCGAACCTTATTTGAATAGGGAAATCGCGCTTAGAGAGCGTCGAGGCATTCATTACGTCGAAAAAACGCATATTCAAAGAATCAATGTCTTCCGCAATTTGCTGCTGAGAAAGAGCTTGCTGAAAGCCTCTGAAGAAGAAATCGATAAAAAAGTAAAACTTTGGGAGGAGATTACACAAGGCTCCAGCGTCGAATTGAGGGATGTGTCGAGAAACAGCCCCACTCTTCAAGAAGATCCTAGAAAAATCGCATGTTTGAAGAAAATCGCGCCGCAACTCGCAGAAAATACAACGATAATGTACGATGATCTTCTCATGTACATGCATGAGTGCGACTATAACCCCGAAGAAACTCTGAAGAGAGTTCGCCTTGAATGCAAGCTGCTGAAGCATCAGCTCAAGGCAGAGTTGCATCACATTCCTAAGATCGGTCTTCCGCCTCTAAGGTCCGAATCGCTCGCTTCAATTGAAGCAGCTGAGCTCAAACACAAAGAAATAATTCACAAGATGGCCTCTTCAGGCGAGAAGAAATCTCTGAGATCACCATCGAAGGTCGATTTGGAGTTATCTGCGCCAGAGAAGCTCCAGTCACCAGAAGTCGCGGAAAAGAACATGGAGTCACCTGAAGTCGCACATAAGAAAACGGAGTCATCTGAAGCCGAGAAAAAGCATACAGAGTCAACTGAAGCTGAGAAAAAGAACACGGAGGCGGCAGTGGAGATTCAACTCAATAAAGACAATATTGATAGTGATGAAGAGGAGAAGAAACCCGAGGGTTCCAAAGTGAAGGTTTGGTTTTGGGAGGTTAAAATGCGCGTTATTGAGGAGATAAAAGAATGTTTCTCATTAAACGAAGACGCCAAAAACCTCAATGCTGATACATCCATTGTCTACCTAGTTTTCTATTATATTCTCACGTACTGGGTGGAAATAGCCTATATTATTCTATTGCTTCGGTTCGTATTATCCCCAAATATACTCACTTTCTTCCCCGCTTTAGGCGTGTTTTGCTACGCTGCTGTCGAGTACCCTGTCCCTTCGACCTATTACTGGAAGACGGCCATGTGGTACACTATCATTGTGATCTTTGCGAAGTTTACCATCCAATTGCCTTTCTTCTGCGGAGGAATCGCTTCTGGAATCACTTTGTATTTTGGAAACGAGCCAGGCTGTCAGCCAGGTCCAAACTACCCACTTCAGACTAACATCGATAAGATTATTGGATTGTACAAGTTTTCAACACAGAGCTCAACGCAAACCTCTTCGACTCAGCCAGACCGAATCATCTGGGGGCTCCTTCCAGATTTTCTGACTTTAGTCGCGCTGATGATCTCTCGGTTTGTGCTCAAGAAGAGAGGAATTTGGCATCATGTAGCTCTTACAAACGATCCTGTGTACGTCCCTCAATTTAAAAAACATAGCGAAGATCTTAAGAGCAGCATTATGAGCGAAGAGCAATCATTCAGGCACTCGAGGGAAAAGAGAAAATTCTGTGCTAGAGTTAAAAAAACGCTTAAAAATTTCACATGGAACCTTTTCCCTTATAACATTAGCAATGAGGAGGTGTCACAATTCAACTCAGTTAAGAAACCTGGAAGAGATTATTACAACAGTTCAACAGTAATGTCAATCATCATCCTCGTCTTCCTCGTGCTTTTCTTCACCTCTATGGACGGCAGTGGAATCAGTCTCTCCGAGTCATTACAGCAGTCTTCTTTCTCAGGCGGAATGGTGCTTGCAGTCGTTGTTACATTCATTTTGATGCTTGTTGACAGGACGCTCTATGTCTCCAAGGAGGATTTCCTCTCGGAGCAGCTGCGATCAGAGAGCAAGACCTTTTGGAAGCTCTTCACGTACTCATCAGGCAAAAAGGTCATCCTGCATTACGCCTTGACAATCCTCCTCATGGGATATGTTCTCATAAAGTTGATCTATGCTGTCAATACGCCTAGTGTCCCTTACATCTCATTTTTCTTTGGACTCGTTGCCATCTACCTCTACTACTCAGCTCTGCAAGTAAAGTACGGCTATCCTCTACTGACGAACACTCACGCATTCAACTCCTATGACCTCATCACGAGTTTGAGTTACCGAGGTAATTGATTTTTTCAAATAGTACATAGTAATTGCTTATAAAATTTGATAGTATTTAGAGCAATTCCTTTCCTGCATGAACTTGGAAGCATCTTGGACTGGACGGTCACAAAGACCAGTCTGGATTTGTATCAATGGATGAAGGTAGAAGACGCTTGGGGCTACCTCTATGACAAAGAGGTTGACAATCAAAGCAAAAAGCAGCACAAATTTGGTAATTTTGCAACTGTCAGAGATGAACTCATAATAAATGAACGTTAAGGCGAACCGAGAAACATGGTAGAGAAATGCTCGATGGGAGGCTCATTTGTACTCGTCATTCTACTGGTAATCGTTGGCCCTCTCGTTGTTTTCTCGGGTTTGAATCCCTCCACAGTCTTTAACAACGTCTATTCAGGTAACGCATAAAAAATTCCTTCTTTTCTGCTCACACTATTTTTTCAGGTCAAATAACGCTTTCTTTCTACGCTGGAAAAGGGTCAGCCGCAACTTACCCGATTTTCACTCTAAGCAACCTACTTATTACTCAGATACCCAATAATACTGTAAGGATTCCTCCAAAAAATACATGCACTAAATTATCAAAATTTAATCAGTATGATACTGCAACAAGCCATTATTTCACAAATCTCGGAAAGACGGATATCCAAAAGGCACAGAAAATACAGCTCAATTCTTTCCCAGACACTTTCTGGGATATTTCACCTCCAAGTATTCAGAAATTAACCACAGATTTGCAGAATTCGAGCCTTACGTTTTATTTGAATTTTGATTTCCAATTGACAAGGTAACCACATCTCTAATCATTTTCATTACCAAATATCATAAGGCCGCTTCCTGTAGGCAAAGAAACAGTGTCCGGCTCAAACGCGATTTATTTGGACACTAAACAAAAGAATGAAATTGCTGCTATGATGAATTCGTCTAATTCATCAAATGGATCCACCAATAGCTTCCAAATCAAAAGTAATTTTTCTGGCGTGTGAAATAATAACCATAATATTTCCATCTAGATCTCTTCCCTAACTTTTTGAAGCTGAACGCCTTGTCTACTATCTCATTCCTTCAACCTCCAGCAGCAACTGGCTATTCTTACACATGCGATGGAGTTTTGCAATATTATGATGAAGATGGAACGAAATACTGGGAAATAATACAGCCAAATAGCTCTGCTCAAGGAGGTACTGTGGTTCTTTGCTACTATCTTTAACCTCCTATATAGCCAAGTCGCGTCAGCTGCTGAAACTTGACGACAGTCAAGACGGAACGCCTGTTTCGTTCTACACTTACAGCGAGGCAGTGCAAGGTGTTGTGTTTGGAACTAACTTAGGAAATCTCGGTATTATCACAATTTATGCGACTTTTGTCCTCGCAATCGGTCGAATCATCCGAGGTCTCTTCGATAAACTGTCCCAAAGAGTTATTTACGAAGAAATGCCCGATCCATCCGAACTCCGTGAACTTATTGAAGGTAAAATTTATTGACTGACCAGCAGTAACCTTATTTCTCTGCACACAGCGATATCCCAAGCGAGAGTTGAGGAAAAATTTGAGAAAGAGCAGCAATTATACGAACTATTCATTAGAATATATCGATCGCCCGAGGTTCTTATGAAGATCACGGGACGAGTCCAGAAATACGCTGATGACGATGAATTCACTGGAGACCGTACAGTGTTGAGAAAAGATAGCGAAGATGAAGGTCACGCGGGCTATAAGGCCATACAGATTCCTGAAAATCCAGCTGAGACGAAGCCTCAAGATGGAAGTTCCTCAGAAGATGAGCCTAGAAGCAAGAGCACGAATTTCAGAAAGATGGTGAGAAAATTATCAAAGAAGGTGAACACTCCTTATAGACCGATAATGATTCCGAGATCGATTGTCGAGGAGGAGCAAGAAGAAGAGAAAGTGAATGAAGACTCAAAGGAGGAGGAGAACAATCAGAAGTAGAATTATCTCTCTGTTGAGCTTATTCCTCATTATTGAAATGATATATCTTTACTTTTTCATTCAACATGTTATTTTTTGTATTGATGAACGAAAGACCTCAAATCGTAATAACATTTTATAGAATTGGTCCCATAAATCTAGAGCTATAGACACTCGACACATGAATTTCAGAGAAGACGAGTTGTTCTTTCGATTAACTAAGA
>ENA-UOTZ01001140-UOTZ01001140.1-compost-metagenome-genome-assembly--contig:-NODE-1140-length-19685-cov-26.458027_pt1 | contig 19685 bp, 7 predicted proteins | sample MGYA00238144_ERZ746983 | MGnify/ENA primary metagenome ERZ746983 (study PRJEB28759, sample SAMN06268863) | compost metagenome | isolation source: single cell | place: USA: California, Emeryville, Joint...
AGTTAACTCCCAGAACTTAAATTTTATGCTTCGAACGTTTTGAGGACAGTTGCGTATCAAATACCATTAGAATTTATAAGAAATTGACTTGGACTCTCGTAGTAATCCTATATCTTCGACAACTCTAGTTTCGATGCAATTTGGATTAATAGTGTCGTATAAATTCAAGCCTAGCCCTAGTCTGGTCTCACCTTAAAAACAATCGGATGTGTTTGAACTGGATGGCAAAAATGAGTATTCGATTGGAGAGAGGGAGAGTGATAACCTGACGATTTAATGACCAAAAAATTTCTGTGTTTGAGGTAAAATTAAATGTTACTGAATCAAAAAGTGGCTGGATCTATCTATCTGTTGAATTAAATATTAGGATTTCTAAAATCAGACAAATTTCTCGAAATAAATGTCTCAATCATCCCACGCCTATGTTCCGCAGGCAGATACCATACAACAACAGCAGCAAAATCTTATCTTGGGTATCGAGGTTTTGATCGCAACGATGACTGCCGCCGCGATAACGATGTCGATTGTTTGTTTATTGAAGAAATGTAAATTTCCTCTCATTTCCCATTCTCAATCCATTTTCCAATGGAATAGGCAGAGGCGGACCTGAAATAGTTGTTGTTCACAATGAAGCGCCAGCGGCACAGGTATGGAATTCATCTAAATATTACAGCTAAATTTTCATTTTGTCAAAGCCTGTGCAAAAGCATCTAACCAACGAAGAGCTCGATGAATTTATCCCTAAACTTCACTACAGAAAGAGCGAGAATAAATTTCAATCAAAGTAATTAATAACACACATTGCTTTATATCTCAATCGATTGTTTCGTTAGCACCTGCGCAATCTGTTTGGAAGACTTTAGTATCAATTATATGATAAGGAAGATAGTAATATGCGATCATATTTTTCATGCGGCTTGCATAGAAGCTTGGCTAAAGAGGCATCAGGTAACAGAGATGGATGAAAATTTCTCTAATTAAGTTATTAAGAATTGTCCTGATTGCAGACAAGAGCTGAGCAGAGCAGAATTTGAAAAGTTTAAGAAGAATGGAGGGGTTGTGAAGGATAAAAAGGATGACGCTCCAGACATTCAAAATGTGGCGAATCAAAGTAAGCCTGGGTCAGATAGAGAGAACCAGCAGCAATCACAACAAAATTGTGAAAGAGAGTCTGAGCATCCTCAACTTTTGATTCAAATTACATAAATAATCAAATGAATTACAAAAAAATCATGATTTGTTGTGAAGTCATTTTGATTTTGACATTACCTATTTTTTCTGTAAATATAGCGTAGTAAGTTTACACCCACGTATCCTCTGAGATGAGGCACATCATTTAATAAATGAAGGATGAAGTCACAGGACAGGTTTTGATTTCATTTTTTTGTTTTTTCTCCCCTTTTCTGGTGACAATTGGTGTAAATAAAGAAAATTGTAAAGAAAGCAATCGCAGAAAAGTTTTAACTAAGAACGAATTTTTTATTCTATTAGATAACTTGTTTACATATTGTTAATAAGCCTCCTAAAATTCTCTTTTTTATTGAATGAGATTACTTTGTTTAAAAAGAGACCATTAGTTTTTTCTAATTGTAACTGCACCCCATTAATGAATTTGGATATATTACATCAATTGAAAAAAATTCAAATTATCAAACTATCGGCCGTGCTTAAAACAAAATTAACAAATGTATCCAAAAAGAGAGCCTTGTTCTTCCAACTATTACTCTTCCAATGGTGAAAACCTTGTGAGTAGAGAACTTTCCCTTTTTTAGACAATGATAGAGAAATTTACGACTTCAACATGCAACAAAATCGATGATTTGAATCAGATATTAAATTAAACTCAGGACTTCAATGATTACTCGGACTTTAGTGAGAATACTACTAGTTATCCTCATTGCTGGTGGAATAAACTTCTCGATTCCATTCATCAGCATTGAACTGTTCCAAAAATATACTGACTCGACTTTCTTTTTAATTCTCCAACTCATCGGTATCATCTTTGTTGATCTGACCATGCTACATTATCTTCTACTTATAAACTCCGATTCACCAAGGCCTATTTGGATGCTCCTTTTGTCAGTGCCGATGCTATCCGCCATGCTCTTTATAATCGCTTTGTTTTTTGTAAACACAGGGTAGAATTTTCAACCAAAATGGATTTTCTACTACACCTTCGTGTTAATCTTCCTGGCGACCTTCTTCGTTACTGCTCAGATCGTTGTTATATTATATGAATATGCTCGAAGTTATGAGATTAGAGACTTTTCCAGATGTTTCGTTGCTCCATTTATTTTTCTATCTCTGGAAGCTTCAGTGGTTTTTCCATGTGTCATTGCAAAAGATTTACCTCAAAATTTGTCTATTTGGATGTGGATCTCAGTCCCAATGTACGCAGCATTTTTGCTCTATGCTTGCGCCTTTTTTTCGAGATTGCCTGTGAAATTTTCTTGGGCCCATGATGATCATGATGATAGGACCATAAAGGTGAGAATATTGTATTTAATAATTTATTTCCCGTTTGCGACATTTTGGGTTATCAGAGCAGGCATGCTGCAAGGAGAGTTACCTGTTGATCACACAGCTAGAGTATACGTTGTATATAACATTGCTACCGGAAGTTGGACAATAATGCCTATTGTGCTCAAAATTCTGGATATCATCGAAAATAAATACCATCCCTTTCGCTCTCTTGCCAGAAGTGTGGAAAATCTTTGGGACATGCACCCTCCTTATCAAATTGACTATAACGACGAATATCAAGATTATGATTATGATGGACCTCTGCCGTATGGACCTCTGTCGTATGGACCTATGCCGTATGATGACATCTATTGGGATGTAGACCCGGTAATGGGAATTGGTTACCAGCCACCAAATCAGCAGACCTTACACAAACATAATATTATCAAAATACAGCTACAAGAATTAACAGAAACCCAATGCTTGATATGCTGGGAAGACTTTGCTGCTGGAGACGACTTGGTTGGAATAGAAGGATGTGGTCATCCCTTCCATGCAGAGTGTTTAAAGACATGGACTGCCAAAGTTACTCAATGTCCTACTTGTAAGATTGATGTAAAAGCTGAGTTTTTTGAGTCAAAATGATAACAATTTGCTTATCTTTAAAAACATTCGAACTGCATCAGATTTTACATTTTCTTATTTTCTCAAGCATCTTGAGTCTTAAATTAAATAACAATAACTAAAAATCCAAGATGTGTCAGACAATAGTAAGAACACTCCTAGTTAGCCTCATTGTTGGCGGAATAAACTTTCCGATTCCATTCCTCAGCATTGAACTGTCCCAAAAAGCTTCTGACTCAACTCTCTTTTTAATCTTTCAACTCATAAGCATAATCTTTGTTGATCTCACCATTTTGCACTTTATCGAAACTTTAAAAAACGAATACAACCAGGCAGCTATTCATTGGATGCTCCTTTGGTCAGTGCCGATGCTATCCGCCATGCTCTTTATGATCGCTTTGTTTTGTGAAAACACAGGGCAGAATTTTCAACCAAAATGGATTTTCTACTACACCTTCGTGTTAATCTTCCTGGCGACCTTCTTCATCACTGCTCAGATCGTTGTTATATTATATGACTCTGTTATAGAAGCTCGAAAGACGCGTTTTTACAGCTGTTTCGTTGTACCATTCATTTTTCTATCTCTGGAAGCTTCAGTGGTTTTTCCTTGTGTCATTGCAAAAGATTTACCTCAAAATTTGTCTATTTGGATGTGGATCTCAGTCCCAATGTACTCAGCATTTTTGCTCTTTGCTCTCGCCTTTTTCTCAGTATCGAAAGTGGTGTATAAGAAGGATATTTCTGAAAAAACGAAAAAGGTGAGAATATTGTATTTAGCAACTTATTTCCCATTTGCGGTATTTTGGGTGATCAGAGCAGTTGTATTACAGAGAGAGTTACCAGCTGATCATCCAGCTCGACTATTTGTTGTCTATGACATTGTTCTGGGAAGTTGGACAGCAATGCCTATAGTGCTACAGATCTTCGTTTTCTTTCTAGATGGATGCACTTGTCTTAACGATCTTCCCGACTGTTTGGAAAAACTTTGGTACATGCGACCTTTTCGCCAAAATCAGAACAACGACGACAACAGCTACAACAATGGCATTCATCCAGAATATGATTATGATGATTATTATTATGATGGACCATTGCCGGATGATGACGACATCGATTGGGATGTTGGAATTGGTTACCAACCGCCAAATCAGCAGACCTTACACAGACATAATATTATCAAAATACAGCTACAAGAATTAAAAGAAACTCAATGCTTGATATGCTGGGAAGACTTTGCTGCTGGAGACGACTTGGTTGGAATAGAAGGATGTGGTCATCCCTTCCATGCAGAGTGCTTAAAGACATGGACTGAAAAGCTTCCTCATTGTCCTACTTGTAAGATTGATGTAAAGGCTGAATATTTTGAGGTAAAACAATGGGGATCTACTCCAATTTAAATATTTAAGTTGTGTCGGGTTTTGTGATCCTTTCTCGTCCATCACATCTCGTCTTAAATTAAATAACAATAAGTAAGAAATCCATGACTGCTGAGCCAATAATGAGAATATTTATATATATCCTCATTACTGGTGGAATAACCTTCCCAATACCACTCGTCAGCATTGAACTGTTCCAAAAATTTCCTGACTCGATTTTCTTTTTAATCTTTCAACTCATTAGGAGAATCTTAGCGGATATATCTGTTTATTACCTCGTTTATTTTGTCTTAAAAGGCCGTTGTGACGATCATTGGATGCTCATGGGGTCCGTTCCAATGTTTATTGCTATGCTTTTTATGATTGCCTTATTCTCCGCCAATATTAGACAGCAATTTCAACCTAAATGGCACTTCTATAACGCATTAACTTTAGTCATTCTAGCGGCATTCTGCTTAAAATTCCAGCAAATGTATACCTTGCTTGAGACTGCTGGCTCTGGCTCAGGCTCAGCTGAGAGGTTTTTCAAAGTCATAGCCGTACCAGTAATACTACTATCTGTGCAAACTTCAGTGATCTTTCCTTGTATCATGACAAAAAAATTGCCTCGAATTCTATCAGTATGGATGTGGATCTCAGTGCCTATGTACTCGGTGTTGCTAATATTAGCTGTGACATATTTCTACAATTTGGATGATAAATATTACTTCTCCATTTATCGCAAAGGAACGCGAATCGTACGAATGCTATACCTGATAGTTTTTTCTCCCTTAATGGCATTTTGGATTGTCAGAGCGATTATGTTACAATGGGAACTAGCAGATGATAACTCAGCAAGACTATACATTATATTCAGCATCATCATCGGGAGTTGGAGACTAGTTCCTCCGTTAAAATACGTTCTAATAACATCGAGATGCACTATCATATTAGCAATTGCTTAGAAACTTCTCTCTAGAAGTATGCTGCGCGTTTCTGTTGGAATTGCCAAACAGCATTGATGATCATTTGTCGGATAGTTTTTCTAAGAATCCTCTTCAAGAAAATGTCGCCCTCTAGATAGAAACAATTTTATCGAGATAAAACTGCAGGAATTAAAAGAGGCCCATTGCATGATATGCTGGGAAAACTTTGTTGAAGGGGAAGATGCAATCGGAGTTAAAAGATGTGGTCATCATTTCCACGCAAACTGCTTAACAGCTTTGACCTTAAAAAATCCTCGTTGCCCCATTTGTAAAATTAGTATAGAAAGTTGATTTAGTATCAAAGAAATAAGTTATCGATTAATTCCATATTGCCAGTTGGAATTTATTGGGTTTAAGTGTTAACTACTTGTAACCTATTAATATAGGAAAAACTTCATTGTCGCTATTGCGAAATCTGTAGCAGACAGCTTTGGTCTCGTGAGTGTTTCGAGGGTTGCCCTTTTTTTGTTTATTTGGAATAAAAACTTGACGATTAATTGAAAGCAGATTTTTCAAGAAAGGTCTGGAATCTAAGGGTGTCATTGGATTAGTGAATAAAATAAGAAATAGGTGCTTGAGAATCAGTTTAACGTTTAGTGTGTATCGTATTCTGACCTCTTAAAATATGTTTATTGGAGTAAAACAAGAAGAACCTTTCCATAAGGAGGAGGACATATTAAGGGTTTCTAAATCTGAACAGTCACCCTAAAAAGATTTTTAAACGCACCTAAAGCAAGCTTTCGAGACAGATATACATTATTTGTTGCGATTGAAACGAAATCAAAAAGAACTTCGAAAACGAGAAGCTTAGTAAACTGTCAAACGAGCCCTCTATTGCATCAGATGGAAACAATAGAGGAATCTACAGTAAGTTTTATCTAAAAGGAATCAAATCGGCCTTTTCACTACTTCTTTCCCAGGCAATTCTGAATCTAGATGCAAATTTTTTTTTGTCGTTGTACATCTGCTTTGACGCATGAAATTTGCTCAGACACAATAAAAATTACCAGCGCAATAAAGTCTAACCAGCAATCTGAACATTATTCCAGAAAATTTAATTATTTTATCAATACATTGAAAACAAGTAACTTCCCTTATGGAAAAGCCAACTTCTGGAGGACCAGAAGCTTCTCTACGAACTAACGCCATTTTGCCCCTGAAAAAACAAAGCCGACACTTCAGAATCTATAGCACGCTATCCTTGATTATTCCTCACACAATATTTTGGATCTACTTCAAAAACTACTCAACCGGCCTCTATGTGCTCATGATATCCTCAATTTTATTTCTCTCCTCAAGTTACGCTCTTCGCAAGTTTCAACCAAAGAAAGCAGACCTTGTCATTACCGTATTTTTTGGCACGTTTTCGCCTCTAATGGTATCTATCCTCCCTGAATACTCATTGCTTGCGTTAGTTATCCATATCTTGTGCATGACATTCTCAGCATGGGAAATCAGAGTTAGAAACGCCTGTGCTTTGCCCTTGATTAACGTGCTCTGCTGGATTATCTGTTATTCTATTTATCAATACAGATCTCCGAATGGTCTCGAAGAGGCCATCTCCTTCATAAATAACACTTCAATTTTCGCTCAGGCCGCGCTGAGTATCTTCATAAGTTATATTTCACTCTATGCGATCGTAAAGCAAAGGATCTCTCAGATCGGACTACGCAAAGAATACGAACGCAAGCTTCTTTTGTTGAATAAAGAGCTTGAAGAAGCTAACCTCAAACTACAGAAAGCAAACCAAGAGCTAAAACATGCATTACAGGAGAAAGATAATTTTACCTTGCGATTCTCTCATGAGATCCGAAACCCACTCAATAGCCTCTTGGGCAATGTCGAGCTCTGCTATGAATGCGTCGGAGAAGGAGAAGTGCGGAATATGCTTAAAGAAGCTAAGATCAGCGGTGAGATACTCCTTCAGCTTATCAACAACGTGCTTGATACAGCGAAACTATCCACCGGAAGATTAGACATTTCGACGAGTCCCCACGACGTAAGAGAATTCCTTGAACGATCATGGATTGTCTGTTCCGAAATTATCAAGAAGAAAGGGTTGTATGGGTCATTATCGGTAAATTCCAACGTGCCTGATGTTTTAGATTTTGATCATCATCGCTTGATGCAAATCCTTATCAATACTATTTCCAACGCGACTAAATTTACCGATTCGGGGTTTGTAAAGGTTTACGTTGAATACAAGGCAGGCAACGAGATTGAACCGTCTGATATGAAACCAAGACATTCAGAATTCTATTATAGCCATAGTAGACAAGAAATAATTGAGGAAGTATTGAATTTAGACCTCATCAGTGAAAATTTGAAAGAACGATTTGATGTATTAACAACCAAAAATAAACGTTTTAGAAGTGAAAGAAACTGGGGGCAAAAATTGCAGAGAGATTGCAGTGCAAGAGTGTATACAGCTCCAAATTTTGAGTCAGATGAGAAAGAGTTGGAAATTTTATCAAATAAACCACCTCATCCTCTGCTCAAAAAATTCCCTCAGAAAGATAAGCAGGCTAGCAATGGGTTTATTAGACTAGAAGTGGTTGATTCCGGCTGTGGGATAAGTAAGAGCGAGCTCGAAAGTCTCTTTAAAAAGTTTAGTCAAGTCCACGAGCAATCCTCAAAAAGACAGATCGGAACTGGTCTGGGTCTTTGGATCACGAAGGAGATCATTGGACTGATGCAAGGAAAGATCGAAATGCACTCTCTTCCGAAGCATGGTACCACAGTTGTAATTATGCTAAAAACTCGATATTGCACTGGAGAAGTTGGAGCAACTACATATAGAGACCAAAACTCGATGAAACAGCAAAGGACAAGCAGCTCAAGAGGTGCGAAGGTCAATAGGGCTCTCATTGTAGAAGATATCCCTTACAATCGGGAAGTTAACCGTCGGCTTATCGAAAAATGTAATGTTACTGAGATCATGACTTCTAGCGATGGTAAAATTGCCCTTGAGCTCTTTAAATCTAAGGGAGAAGGTTACTTTGACGTCATCCTCATGGATATTGATATGCCAGTCATGGATGGGAAAACTTGTGTAAAACTTATGCGACAGCATGAAGCGCTTCATGGTTGGAAACCTTGTGTGATTATCTTCTTGACAGCTTATTCAGAGTCTAAAATACAAGCTGAAATGCTCGACAAACACGGAGAATATAGGGCAAATGCATTTCTTTCGAAACCAGCTTCGTTTATGACACTCTTTTCTACAATAAAACAATCCTTTGAAAATATTCTGGATGGAGATTTACAAATGCTAGGAGTTAATAGTACTCAAAGTGTTAGTATGAATGTCTTTTCGCTTTCAAAGATTATCGAATCCGATGGAAAAAGCGAACAAGTGATTTTAGTTGTGGATGATGACTCGTTTAATCTCTCTATGCTTTCTAAAATGTTGCATATGTGCGGGTATGTTGCTTTGGAAGCTAAGAACGGCAAGCTAGCTGTCGATTTGTTCGAGAAACATTGGAAAGATATCAAACTGGTGTTAATGGATTGCGAAATGCCGGTAATGAGTGGGTTCGAAGCAACGAAGACGATCATTGCCAAGCATAAGACCAAAAAGGAGTTTACGAATAGAGAAATTGCGATTTATGGTCTTACAGGACATGTTGGAATAGAATATAAGCAAAAATGTCTGGAAGTGGGTATGAAAGGTGTACTAGAGAAACCGATTACAGTAGAAAGACTGACTTCGTTGCTGAAAGATGGATTAGTTAAGAATTAAATTAAGGTTGGTCTGTAGTCAGAGAAATATTAAGTTGAATGAAAAAGATTTTGCTTAAAATTGAAAGTTTACACTTTTTTACAAATAATTATATTGCTGACTCCGTAGTATGAGGAGTACTGCTATTTATTATCCTTATTTTTACATTGCAAGTTTTCATTCCAAGTTTCCAATCTATTTGAAGAATTAACTTCGATAGTTCTAGTTAGAATTCCAAATTCTTGATCTTCTTCTTTTTTTCAGCAAGGCTTAAGCCAGGCTTAGAGACTGAAGTTTGTGCCCATTTAGCCATATCAAACGATATTTCTCTGATGTGGGTGCCTTTCTGTTAGATTTCTAGAGTAATTTAACCTCCGAATTATTTGACTTTGCTCGTTTTCTCTGAAGCTGTTTGCATAGTTAGCCATTTGAGGATATATTACGATCCAGTTAGCTCTGCTTCTCTTTCTAAGGCTTTCTAAGGCCGTAGCACCAAGCTTCAACTGGTTTTGGCCGTCTTTTTCCAACAAAAACACAATAGAAATTTCGCGAAAAATCTTTCCAGGGTTTCTAGAAATCTCTAACAAACTCAACAAAAATTTTACTTTCCAGAATTTTCTGTTCAATTATTATTTAAAGCACGGCAGAAAATGAAAGTCATCAGAAATTAAATCTAGATCAAACTCGAGTAAACAGTCTTACATAGCTTCAAAAGCAATGAGCTTCAGACTTTTGAGACAATTAGCAAGACTTCCACGTAGACACCGACCTTTCTACGATCCTTTCTATGATCCTTTCTTCTATCCTCCTGAGATTTATCATCCTACTGAGCTGAGATACCCTATGTACAGACTTAGAGAAATGATGGATGAAATGGAGGAAATGATGGACATGTTTATGGAGCCAGAAAGATACATTGACATCAAGGAATCGAAGAAGCCCGCACTTGAGCAGAAGGGATCAGAAGCAAAAGCTGAAGAGACTAAAACTGCGACCCGTGAGAAGGAAAGCACAACACAAGAGAAGGAGAGCAAACCCCAAACAGTTCAGGCTGTAACTAGAGCCAAAAGAAGGGACAGCCTTTCATTCTTCGACGATGAGGCCACTGATAAGGTATTTGGAAGAGCTCAACAAATTTTTGAGCAAGCAAGTAAAGAGGAAAAGCCTGCTCTAACACTGGATGAGAACGATGAGCTCCTGAAATCAAAAGAAGAGTTTGAAGAAATTAGGAAATTCTTCAAGAACCAAGGTATGGATTTCACTGGAAGCCACTATCAGTCCTCGACCATCTTCAAAGATGGAAAAATGGTCACAGTTGCCAAGCACGCTAAGTTAAATCCTGATGGTACGGTTAAAACCGAAGTGGTGCAAGAGTACAAAGATAACAAAGGACAGAAAGACTCAAGAAAATGGATGAAAGAGGATAAGATAGCGGAGGAACTAGAAAATAAGACTGAAGAGACCAAGAAAGAAGAGACCAAGAAAGAAGAGATCAAGGAGCAGACCTCAACTGAAGCTTCCGCAACGGCTTAAGCAATAAGGGTGAGAAATAGATGTAAATATGCCTATTAAGCGAATTACTTAGAATAGAAATAGAAAACTAAAAAAACTGTATATTGCATGTAAAATCTTCATAATGATCCTTTATGTGAGAATAGATAGATTATTTACATAATTTTCGTTAGATTATTTTGTAAATTTTCTATTTATTCCTCAATTCAAAGAAAATCATTGTGTGTTGAAAATGTGACTCAATGGAAAGTATGTGAGCGATTTGTTTATTCTGGATTTGTTATTGGCAAAACAACAACATATTATATAAAAAATGAATATCTGCAATGGAAAACGAAATAACTTTCTTTATAATTTACCAAAAGCGAATCTGAATATGAGAACGCTGAGTCTTCAGAAACATTCCATAGACTAAGAAATCTCTTGATAAGCCACATTTTTCTCGTAATATGTTCAAATAAAGAAGGTAACACATTCAGGAAGAGCTTCCAATACAATTGAAAAATAAATAATGCTGTGCAAGCAGCTGTTCTGAGTAACAAATTAGCATTCACTTTCATCTGCTGTGATGAATCATAATAAAATTTCATATAATCAGGATCAGGCCTATACTATTTATAAGACTAATAAAAGACTCAATTTATTTAGCGTCTTAATAAAATTATTAACGAACGATTTCTGTTTGCTAATGACACTGAGTTTCAATACTCACAGAAGACTTACTGATTTCTTGGTTTCCTTCGCTCACGCAGAGCTCCACCTTGAGAACTTTCGAAAAAATCTCGCAGAAAACCCTGACTTCGAACCTTATACAGCGTTCCAGAAGCTTGATCAGTTCAGTCTTGGCTACCTCAGAATTTCAGATTTCTCTACCTTCCTCTCAAAATTCGGGCATAGCGTCCAAGAAAAAGACATCGAGATCTTCTTTCGCAATTACGACTTCAATAACGACATGAGAATGAACTATACAGATTTTTTAGAGGCAGTCCTTCCCTCTACTGATGAAGTCCTTCGTCAATCCGCAGCTCGACGTCACACATACCATCTGAATCCAACTCAGCTAGGCGGCAAAGCGGAAAGTCAGCTCGCTGAGCTTCTTTTGGAAGAGGTCAATGTCTATCGAACGCTAGAGGCTACGAAGATCGAGCTCATCAGATGTCTCGACTGGGACGTACATGCAGCTTTCAAAGCAATTGACAACACTCGAAATGGGTGCATTGAAGCAGGGGTCTTGGTCGAGTTCTTGGAGAAAAACTCTAAAATGACTCAAGAAGAAATCCAGCCTTTCTTCAGGAAAATCGACAGAGATTTAGATGGGAAGTTGTCGTATACAGAGTTCGTAGAAATATTCCATCCGTTAGAGAAATACTATAAGACGTCGGAGTATTATAGAAAATTATCAGAAAGCACCCGCAAAGCTCTTTTCGAAATAGGCTTCGAAGAAAAATTGACTATAAACGCTGACAAATCTGCGATTCCCAAAGATACATCATCATATTTTACGCCTGATGCGAGCTCTAAGTACGTTGCGTATGATCTGGCTGGACTAATCTCTCAAGAGAAGAGTACAAGACCTAAGAACGAGAGTCCAGCCTTTCATAGCCAAAGTCCGGGCGATGATACGCATCCTGGAGAGGATTCGCCTCTACAGTCCAAAAGCTACACTGAGTCAATCCAAAAAATATATTCTGAGCAGAGTTTCAGCAAATCTGTACAAAATCTCCCTCAGAAAGAAGATTCAAGAGCAGCATTGGATCGGACTGCTCCTCGAGACAAAACCTATGTACCAAAAATCCCGACCGAAAAAGCACTAAAAAGATCAACAAGAATTTCTCCGAAAGCGGAAGATTATATCCATGAAATTGTGAAGTCTTCTCTGCTGCATACCCAGCAGAAGAAGCAACTGAAGGATCGACTCGGCGAGATCTATCAACAAGAATTCGAGAATTTAAGAGGGAATAGCAATGGAATTCTTATGGCAGAAACAGGAACTCAAGGGAACCAGCAACGTCTGATCCAAAAGAAACTCGAATTCGATCACGACACTCAAAAAGCACCTCATGAAGACACTAACACCGATGATATATCATTCAGACAGAACCATTTCTGGGTCGGTCACGAGTCAAATTTGAACCGAATGCATCAAAATGCAGAAGAACCTAGAAATCGACAGTTGGCGTCTTCTCAAAATGAGAGTTATGTTCCTCAGAATTCATTTGAGTCAAAGCATTTTGCTGTCTCGAGAAAACTCAACACGTCAAAAGGCTCAAACGCTTCACAAAAGCCTGTCTGGATGCCTGTCGGTCCAGTAATCAAAAGAGCTCCCGAGAAGCTTCTTGAAAGAAGTAGCAGTCCATCACGAGTATCTTCTCATATGAGCGCGAACGAGAGCCTTCACGCGTTTGCATGGCAAAATGGGCTTTCAAGCGAGGCATCATATCAAAGGCAGAGCCAATCTCCTGACAAGGCTCAAAGAACTTCACAAAAAAGCGATGGTACGCATGATCTCGAGATATTGAAAGAGATTGACTCGAAGCGAATTCCCACGCAATCCAAAGGCAGTCGAGACAGCTTTCGGAAAGATGAGCGGCCGTATACGATGAGAGCGTCTGAAGAGCAGTATTTTGTGAAAGTGCTCAAAGATATAATCGAATTGGAAAGAGCTTTTGAAAAAGCTAAAATCGACTTAGTGAGACAAGAAGATTTTACCCCTTTAGTCGCTTATCTCGAGATTTTCAGCGAGGAGGGCCAAGTTCTTTGCAGTCGTTTTAAATTCAGGGATGTGATAGAGAGTTATCGCCTAAACATCTCCCCCGTTGAAATCGGATTACTGTTTAGCTCTTTTGACAGAGATAGAGATGATAATTTTAGTCTGCATGACTTCGAAGCTCTCATCTATCCCAGCGATCCAAAATACGTTAAAAAACTGGAAAATCGCAAGCCTTCCCAGACAATTTCGAGCGCAACTCACCATAAAATCTTAGAGTGGCTAAAGGTAGTCGCTGCAACAGAGCTCGGAGTCGAAAGAATTAGACACAGAATAGCCAAGCGGCTGCTTTTTAGTTTTGATGAAGCCTTTGGTGCTTTGGATGGTGGCAAGAATGGATATTTACTAGCACAAGATATTCAGAATTTCCTGGGTTATAATGGAGTTAAAGTAGATCTCTTCGAAGCCAGCTGGGTTATATCGCAGTTAGATTTAGATCGAGATGGAAGAGTGTCACATGAGGAGTTCCAAGAAGGTCTAACGCCAAAACTGAATTTGGATCTCCGAAATAAATGAGAGGTTTTGAGAGATCACGACAAGTAGTACCTCATCAAATGGGTTTTCTATTGATTTTTTTGGGTATCTATCGTATTGAAACCAACTCACAAATTTATCAATGTGATTGCTATAATCATAATTATCATGCTATTTGTTTGCTTAAGACAACCTTATAATTTCTGCTGGGTTAATGTATATGCGACATTTATAAAAAACAAAATGGCCTCAAAGCATTAAATATTGTTGGAATAGGAAGAATGGATGGATGTTATCAATCTGCTAATATTACTTGTATTGGCTAAATAACACAGAAATGGTGAATCAATTCTCCAGTAAACAATTCGATTATCCTCAGAGAAAGGGTGTGTAAATTGATTCAAGGGCGTGGCGGTTAATTACAAATTTGTGTGATAAAATTTCGGAGCTGTTAAGTTTAAGAGGTGATATAAAATTAACTGAACACGCATCTGATGATCGTCGGGAATAACCCATCTTTGAACCAAGTAAGAGTTCCTTCTTCTGATTTTGAGGAGAACCTTTTTTCTGTTAGACTACTCAAAATTTCTGCACCGTTGAGAATAAGAATGGTATTTACCATGGTGAATTAAACTCTCAAGGACAAAAAGAGGGCAAGGGGACTTTTTTCTGGGATTCAGGAGAGCTGTATACGGGTGAAGCGCTTTGTAAATCATTTCAACTGACAATAAATTGCAGGTTCTTGGAAAAATGGCTCGATAGAAGGGTATGGGGTGCTGTTTTTTCGTTTGGGAGGCTTTATCATTGGATCTTTTTCAAATAATCGAGCTCAAGGTCAAGCCCTCTTATATCTACCCAATAAAGACGTAATCCTTGGCCATTGGCTGGATGGATTTCTTCATGGCAACGTGCTCAGATACATCCACCAGAATGATTCCTGGAATATTTTCGAGTACTCCAAAGGATCTCTCTCCAAATTGCTTAGACATGGGAAAGGCAGCTATGTCCCTGCAGGTATCTTAACAATAAAAATGAGCAAAGATACCACTGATTTTAATCTAAGATTTGTTCGATATGAAGCAGTTCTTCGGAATTACCCTTCAAAATAGCGACAAGGAAGTGGTATACATTCGTTCAAACCCTCGCAATGAGACCTAACCATCAATTCAATCCTAGAACGTCCTTCATTTTAATTTTCAGGGCATGACGAGGAAGGATCTGCTATTATTTCCTGGTGTTGTAAAAAGTAAGAGTCATAATGGCCTTGGAATCAGTTATGCAGATTTCTTGCTTCACCAACGAGGATTTTTTGAGGTACTGACTTCTTTTCAATAGATACTTAACAGCACGCTCTCATCCTTTTCAATATATAAAATAGAATGGAGAATTAGAAGGACAGTGCAGAATTATATTCGCGAATGGTAATGTTTACGACGGATTTTGCAGAAAAGGAAAATTCAATGGGCCAGGTAATAGACTGTTAATTATACGAAACTTCATATTTCTCTCTCTCAAAGGAATGTATTACCAGAAAGCAAAAAACAAATGGGTTTATGGGATATATGAAGATAATATGTGCATAGAACTCATCAACACAGGAACTGGATTTCCTCATGGAGTTATTTGTAAATGTTAGTCGAGTGAGGTTACTTATTCATTCTCTTAGCTTCTTTAAAGAAGAAAAACCACGAAGCCAGTACAAATTGCAAAGACTCATTCCCATCTTTCAACGTTTTTGATTTCGTTGAAGACAATGATGACCCAATCACAACAGATGAGATATTGAAATATTCAGAATCCGACTGTGATACTGGAAGAGCCTCAAACACAAGAGCATTTAACAATATACTTGCAGAAGAACCAGAGAATTATGTGACTCTCACAGACACTCTTCAAGCTGGTCACAATGAACCTCGTAAAAGCCAAAAGCCAGGAAAAGCAAAGAATGAACAAGATTCTAGTCAAAGTCAATATCCGGGAACAGACACCCTGTCTTCGGAAGATCATCTCTTCAGAAACAAACCGAAATTAGAATTCGCGCCAGAAATGAATCAGATTGGAGAAACACTGCCAAGTTTAGAAACATTGTCTGACGAGAATAAACGTCCACACCTTCCGAAACGTGCTCATCCAGCAATACCAGGCGTCGGACGAATGATGAACATTGATGCTGATGGATATACCAGGAGAGAAATAATATTTCCTGAAGAAAGAATTCCTCTTGATACTACGATGTCGGCTATTGAGATGGTTACACAATCGAATAAAAGTTTTACCACTCATTGGCAGCTTACCATGGAAAATAGAGTTTCTTCCCTTGAAAGTCAGAATGAAATTCGCGATTATCTTTGGATGGATCAAGAAAGAAAGGAAAACAATGTCTTAGGAACACCTTCTCAAAGGTCTCCAGATTTCAAGAGACGCACTAATAGAGAAGATGATGATTTTGTGTTTGCCGATGCCTCTCCAGAAAACTCTGCGCCGAAAAAATATAGCAGCATTTCAGCTGGTTTGAACAGCTATGAGACTGATTTTTCACCAAATAAAGGTAACTTAGTGGTAGATACTGAAGAGAGACTCGAATCTGCTGAAAAGAACGATTACAGTCTAATTCAACTCCGTAAAGAGCCTAATTTCCTTCCGAAGTTAGATTCATTGCCTATGTCTAAACCGCTGCCTATTTCACTTCCGAATGAGCTTGACAGGAGAACACAGGAAAGAAAACTTGGATGTATAAAACTAAACTGCGACAAAATTCGAGATGCAGGTGAGGATTCAGTTCCAATAAAAACGAAATCACAAGAGAGAGAAAATAATGGACTCGCGGCAAAAATTTCTCAAAATCATCAAGAAGACACGATTTCCCTATCCTCAAACACTCCTTTAGATTCCTCGCGTCTCCGAAAATCTACCGCGAGAAACTCCGAGTTTGAGGGGCAAAACTTACAAAAGAATTCCGACGGTGAAAGTCCACTGCAGACTGGCAGAGAAACCTTTGTATTCCAAAGTGATCGATCTGAAATACCATCTGCACGATCAATTAATGTAACATCAGTACAAAGAAAAGAACCAGTTGTCAATTTAACAAGAGCAACTATCGCAGGTCATCAAATAACTTCTCAGCCACCATCGGCTCGAACGGATTTGGAAAATCCTTCACAACTGAATGGAAATATCCAAAACTATACTGTAAATGATGCTCCTAAAATTTTTGCTGGTTTTGATGATAATCCAAAGAATGGTATCGCAGCATCTGAACCACAAAGCCTCAAAGATCAACCTCTTGAAGAAGGTTATGCTCTGGGTTCATCTCGTAAAAGCCCACGGATGATCGCTGATAATCCCAGTAGGCATGGATCACCGAGAATACAAGAAATTGGGAGAATTGAGAGCAAAAGTCCTTGTCATGTTGCTACCCAAGTCAGGAAGGCTCAATCTTCTTGCAATAATGTATCACCCAGCATCCGCACTACTACGGACTTAAAGACTCCGATAAAAGAACTGGATGTTTCTTTCTTCATCCAAGAAAACTATGCTATAGAGAAGACAGATGTAAAGCAAGAAAGTCCCAAAGTTTTAGGAATTAACAGTAGTACTCATGTTCCTTTGAATGAAAAAGACCCAAATGTGCAATATTCTAAGGACAAAATAATTGAGCCTCCTCAAAGATTGTTTGAAGCAGGAGACAAGTTCGAATATCACAAGGAAAATTTCTATGAATGTGGTGCAATCATCACCGCGTCAGATGGAGTAAGATATTTTCATGTTGATGTTCCTATCACTGGAAATCTCAAAGAAACCATGCTGACAGGAAACGACAATAAGGAAGAACGGAAAAATCTTCCTTTTAATGAAACCAACTTCAAAACAAACCTGATTCACGCTATTTGTGGGCCAGAATCTAATGCAATGGAACCGAATTTGATTGTAGCAAACGACTCCGCTGGAGCTAATGAATTATTACAAAAAATCAGTTCAATTGATACTTGCGTTAAGAATGATCCAATTGAAAATCAAAAAGAAGATTTTAGAGAAGAGCCACAACCTCCAGCTGATTATATCGAGAGTTCAGAAATTGTTGTTCGGGAAACGAGAGTAGAAAAGAAGGGTCAAAAATTCTCAAACACGGAATCGAAAAAGGAGATTCCTTTACCCCGAAAGTCAAAAAAGGATACAACTTCTTATCTGGAGCCCAATGCAAGAATAAGAATACAATCTAAATCTAGACGAAAAGGCTTATTGAGTCGAGGCACATTGAAACAGATGCTTGAGATCGAAGAATTTGAAACTTCGATTTTGGAATTAGATTTCCAAGGGAACTCGGTTAAGACAGAATTGATGGAAGTAACCAATCAACTTGAGCTCGGCTACTTTGATCACTTTACAGCACTCTCAAAAAGTAATCGGATTCCACACAAGCCTCCAATAGGGAGCCACGTCGATCCTATAATAAAAAAATTCTACCCACCACCTCAAAGAACTATTTGCTGGAAAGATAGGAGGACTCTTTCCTCCTTAAAATGTTCTCATTCTTTGTCAGAGATCACAGTTTTCGAGTATGCAGAAGATGAGGAAGAAACTCTTTTCATTGCTGATGAAGAGAACTCTCCTCAGCTAGAAATTCATAATCATAATCATAATCGCGTGTCATTAAAAGAGAGTGACGGCTCGATGAACATTAGCGCAACAGATTCTAAGATTCAGGCTATTCAAAAATCGGAGGATATAAAGACAATAGACCTGACACTGCCATCATCAATGAATAACAATAGCAGTGAGACAAAGGATACAATAAAATCAACAGTCTCAAAAAAAGTCGAGACTTATACAAAGTCCAAAGAAACCAATGAGAACAACATCAAACGAAATACATCCAGAAGCTCTTTGGAATTGGTTCAAAAATTTAAGAAGGCGTGTACTTCAGAAAAAGAAAAAAGTCCAACCCCAATAATCGATGAAATTTTCCTGCACTCAAACCAAAACAACTCATCAACTATTGTAAAAAAAGAATCACGCTCACCTCTGATCATCGAAAAAACAAAAGAGAGCGGGACGTCAATTCCAGACGCTAACAAGCAAACTGCCAAGATTTCCGAAAAGAAATCCTTTAAACAACCTCAAATTTATCGTTATCAGTATCCTGAAGGCTTAACTCAAAGTAGCAAGGAAGACCCATATTCCGATCCTGACTTCAAAAATGGTGTTGATGAATCACATCAAAAGGATTCCCAGTTACTTCGCCTGATTCCAATTCCAGTCGATTCTACCTCCAAAGTCGTAAATAATAAGAAAAATGATTGCAAAACTCTCGCAATAAATCAGAATGTTAGACCACCTACACAACCTCATTCTCAAGCGAACTCAAAAAATATAGAAAAAAAGACTGAACCAGATTTCATTTTGACTGGATTTGCTTTAAGTCAGTTTGACAAAGACATTACGCAAAAACAAAGCTGCGAGATAGAAGAAAATTTTCCTTCAATTAATCCAGTTGTTCTCAAGAATTCTCTAGGATTCTCAAATCTGATCCATGATTATGTGATTCTCAGCGATCGCTCACTACCGACTGATCGCAGTTTAGCAAATTCATCCATATTAGACACTCAGAGAGAAAGTAGAATCAAAATTGATCAGGCTCGATTTTTAAGAGAGCTAAGCCTCAAAAGCATTTTGGAGCCCTCTAAACGATCAAAGTCTCCATTAAACATGGCCGTCAAAGACCAATCTCCCTCCAATTGCAGCTCAGCGAGAAGTATTTCTATGAATACCGCACGGGAATATCA
>ENA-UOTZ01001141-UOTZ01001141.1-compost-metagenome-genome-assembly--contig:-NODE-1141-length-19670-cov-15.366968_pt1 | contig 19670 bp, 13 predicted proteins | sample MGYA00238144_ERZ746983 | MGnify/ENA primary metagenome ERZ746983 (study PRJEB28759, sample SAMN06268863) | compost metagenome | isolation source: single cell | place: USA: California, Emeryville, Joint...
CACAACTCCATGGTTCTAATAGTTCCATGTACTACATTTACTCTCTACTACGTTCATAGGCAACCTTAAGCAGAATCCTTAATTTCTTTGAGTAAAAAAAAAAACAGATCTGTTGGTGTTGACTGTCAGAGAAGCATCAATCATAGTTTTTTTACATAAAAAACGTCCGCTCTGACTGGCCTCTAGGAAGTTCTCATCAAAGTAGACTTGTTATAGTGCTGTACTCAAAAGTCATTAACCGATGAAAAAAATTCTACGATGGTAGCACCAAAAGGTATGCTTTAGAAAAAATTAATATTTAAGCCATTTCTGGGCCATGTTATTATGAACGACGATACCATAAGTTCCTTTTATGGAAGACAGAGGCTGAGAGTATCAATATAAATCTAATAAACAAACTATCTATTCTATATGAATCCATTTTAGAAGTTTACTCACGGCGAACAATAAATATCTGAAAAACATTTGATTCCACATTTCCTTGCAGAGACACTGGGGTCATACTATTTTCTCATCATCATTATTATTAGTCAGTCAGTAATCCTCATAATCTCATGGGTGTTTAGTTGAAAATAAGAAAGTAATATAACATTGAAATTGACGTAATTTAACGACGACAAATTATTCGCATGAACTCCCAAATTCTCAGAAACTTTTTTTTTTTCAAAAATTAATATGAGACCCTTCCTTACCCATGTTTTCTGTTCCAAAATTTCAGCTCAAATAAGAAGCAACCTAGATGGTACATCATATATGTGAGAAGCAGCTGATCAAAAATGTTAGGGATTGTGAGCCGTTCTTCTGCAGTATAAGTAATTATCGAGTCCATAATGAATTTCAAATTTTAAATACTGTAAATGAATGTTCGGAAGCGGAACCTTCCTTCTTTAAATTCCTTCTTTTGAGTTTTTTTTAATAAATTTTATTCTAACAAAGTACTTTTTTTTTTAATCCTTAGAACGATTTAAAAGTTACAGACCCTCATTTATTCTGAGAGCAACGCCTCGTAGTTTAGATCTTAAAGCCCGATTTCTCATCCAAAAATAGGACCAGTAGTCCCAAATCGTACATACCAAACTGTAAATTCATCATACTAGTGCCCTGTATCTGCTCAGGGCAACTGTATTCATAAAAATTTGATTAATTGAACAGATATCCGAATGGAGTCTCAGGCAGCTCCTAGAGAGCAGGATACTATGTTCTAGCCTCTGTCAGGAAAGTCTCCCTCTAAGAGAGAGAGACAGAAAATTGCAATTATTTCAATTGCACGTAAGAACTATGTACATAATTGTGAAAAGTTTCGACGTATGTTTCAAAGGAAAAACGATTTGCATTTGAACATCTCAGCTAAGACTTAATGGGTAATCCGAGAATAAAGCATAAGCAAATGCAACCAGAAAGTAACAAATAAAATTTTTCAGTGGAAGCAGATGTTATTTAATTAAACGCATTAATCAGCAAAGAATCACTGCCCTCGGAACCTTCCACCCAGAAATAAAAAATGAGCGCACTTAAGTTACAAACTGCGAATGCTTAACTTATGCAATTGCAAAAGCTTCCTTTCTCTTTGAAGTATCACTTTTAGTCTACTTGCCTGGCGAATTTTAATCGCAGTTAGCAGTGATTCCGTGGGGGTTACCGAATTCTCTTACAGCGATCTACTAAAATTAATAATTCGATATTCAATAACAAAAGCTTTAACCAAATGAGTGAAGAGCAACTCAATGAAAACCTACCTATAGCTTTAATCCGCAAGCCTATCCGTAAGCCACAGAACCCGAAGCCAAGGCTACCTTTAGAGAGTCAAACCTCGACTACTTCTGAAGAAAGAGAGGAAGATGACACCCAAATTCTCTGCGGAGTTCAACCAAAGAGAATCAGATACCTAAGTCCGATCAATTACTTCGTTATTGAAGACGTAGGGTTTAGTTTATCTCCTTGTTTTAATGTTTCATAGGGCCATACGTTCCCAAATCGCGAATGCGAGAACTTTGCTCCAATTTACATGATGAAGTTGTCGAACAAGGTTGAACGTGTGATTTTTAACAGAAAAAACGGCGACCTAATATATTCCATCATGCCAAAGTTCGGAGTATCGGACATTGTCCCTTGGTAAGTCCTAAGTCATGTGAATTTTCCTCAATTTTTGCTTTCATCCAGGCAAATGGTCACTGAGAAGCTCAAGCGAGAAGGAGACCGAGATTGCTATGAATTGGCGACGATCCTTGAAGATTTTACAAAAGAAAGAAACGTAACACAAGCTCTTTGATGCCTAACAATCTCATTATGAATGAATAGATCATGGCTCCAGTTTTTAAGACAGACCCAGAGATCGTCTCGACATTCGACACCTTGAAGGACGAAACATTAAGCGACACCATTCCTCAGATCGCAGAAGTGAGAGTATTGAGAGATTACCCATATCGCCACTTCGCTGTGGTGAAATACGTGATGAACAAAGCAATGCAAGAATTCATTGGGCTAAATACCAGCGACACTGTGAGCTGCTTGCAGACCGGCATGAAGCTCCCGAAGATTGCCAAGGGAGACTCTATCGATTTTAGCAAAAATTATTATCGGTTTTACATCAAGCAGTTCCAAGAGAAATTCAAAAAGGCCAGGGAAGAACAACTGGTTAATTCAACTACTCGATTTAACATTGAAGGAATTGTAACATTTTTTGTCTTTTGCATTGAATCGCTAATTTATTCTTTTATAGCCTTTAGAAACGAACATTACCTGCAGACTGAGCCAATACGGCGGAGAAGTTGCTTGGATTTATTCGTATCATGTTGGAAGGAAAAAACCCCAGCAGCCTGCGGACGCTTCTACAAATTCTTCAGATAGCAGTACAAATAGCTCGACTTCCTTACAAATAAGCAAGTCCAAGAAGCCTCAAATTGGTCAAGTAAAAAATTAATACCTTGATGTGGTTTTCCTAATAAATCCTTTAGATGAACCTCACTGAGGAAGAAAGAGCGGCGCTTCAACAATATCGACAAGCAGCTCTTGCCTTTGGAAAGCGTTTTGCATATCCATGTAAATATATTCGAGAAGAACCCCCGCAAGATCGGGTTTGTCGCATCAAGCATCTGACGGAGGTGAATAATGCAAACGCGTTCGCAACAAAGGAAGAAAGCGCCTAAAGACCCCATAATAAACAATCTCTCTTTTTCTTTTTGAATCTCTCATTGGTTATTGGTTAGTTTTCGATGCAACTGATTTATTGAATTTATTTCCGTAATCTTCTTTCTGCATTGTGAAGGAGCAATTCTTTTTTACTAATAAATATTTTGTGAATAAGAGCCAAGGAGCTCAAAACTATATATAATCTCATTTTTTCCCCCAGCATATTGTATATAAATAAGGAATTATTTCATATTCATTGCAGATAAGCAGAGAAATTCAGACATAATTTAATGCTTTTGAAATTACAAGAGATCATTTTGACTCACTGTTAAGCAAACCGGACAGTTTTTTCAAGCCCAAAAAAAAAAAACCCCAATGGAGAGAGAGAGAAGGATCATCTCAGAAAACAAAGAAATATTACAGAATAGATTGAGCAACAAGATGTTTCATGTTTGTCTAGCAATTCTTGTCACTCATCTATGAACTTTTTAATTTTTTCCAACAAAAAAAAAAATGCTTATTCAAATAAAGACATCAGAAATTAAACCTAGGTTTCGGCCATTCTTGTGTCCGAGGTTTCGTAAAAATATTTGAAGCTGGCTACTACTCAAAGTTATGGCAATTTGCACAAATGAAATGGATACTCATTGTTAATATTGTTTTGAAATTAGTGAAAATTGTGTCTATTCGAGAAGAGAACCAAATAAGCTCAGCATTGTGGGCTAGCAGGAACGAGGCAATTTATAAAGGCAGTACAGATTTAACTTCATGGTATTTCGAATTTTTACTTAACTAGAAACTCTGAAAGCGATAAATAATATAATTTCATTTGCTTCTACCAATGTGTGGCTCAGAAAAAGAAGACAAATAAGTAAGATAGCTAACTTTTAAACTTACAATTCAATACGCTTTCAAGCTATAATGATCTGCAAACTGAATTTTAGTTCATAGGGTTTTCATAGAATTTGAATCCTGTTTCTCAAAATTAAACTCCCCGATACAGAAAACTGGAAGCATTCGATTGTTTTAGCGTTTCTGTCTCGTTGTTAGCAAAATATCATTGTGAACTTTGATAAGATCTTTCCATAAAATTCTTTGTAATGCACGTATCGAAATGAGTTGAGATATATGCAACTAAGAGTTACCAAAGGCTCCTTAGATGATATAGCTAAAATTAAACCTCATATAATACTCTTTCTCGCCTTCTATCATCAGATAGAGTACAACTGAAATAGTTAATAGATAGCGAATGTTTGTAATCGACAATGAGATTTCAAAGTGTAAAAGAAAATCTGTTATTTATTTGGACATCTATGGCTTAATTTCTGGCAGTATTTTTCTATAAGGGAATATCTTCGCTTCGTGAATGACGGTGGTGTTGTTAGGGTGGTTGTTTTTCATAATAGATTTGAAGAATCGAATAACCATTCTGAGATTTGGCTGATTGTAAATTTTTTTGTGATTCGAAAGCGAGATTCATTTTTCATCGATAACGTAAAGGAAAAAATCGATATTCCCAAGGATTGTGAAGACGATACTGGCAAATATTTTCTCATGGAATAAAGCTGGTTGTTTGGAAGTTCCCAATCAGTAAATTTCAGTCTCCTTATTTTAAGAATTTCTTCTTTAAACTCATTACTAAATCAGCCAACAATTTCTTAGCTTGAGCGATTTGTTTACTCTGATGATTCAAGCTTTCTATATGACACTCGACTTCAAAGAGAGTGTATGTTGCTTCTACATTTTTATTGAGACTATTCGGAAATCCGAAGATTACAATGGATTTTAGTATATTCTAAGGAATCTTCCATTTGTTTTACAAATTACTGACGATCTAGAGAAGATTCTTAATCAGTGAAAATCCTCTATAAATAGCCGAGCCCCTTTACAACAAATTTCAAAAAAGAATAAAACAAATATTATGAGAAAAGCGATATTCACATTATCAGTATTCCTCGTGCTTTCTTGCATATTCTTCATGAGTGCGCAATGCACGAATCGGAGAATGTTAGTTAATACTCCTGCATTCCGAAGACTTCAAGACAACTCAAATTCAGAAACTACTGCGGCTGAGGATGCTAGTGCTCAAGGGGACACCGCTAATACCACTGCAGCCGAAAATACCACTGCAGCAAATGCGACTGCAGGAAATGGTACAGCAGGCAACACCACTACAGGAGCTGCCACTGGAGGAGCTGCCGCTGGGGGAGCCAGCACTGGAGCTAACACTACTCAGCCAAGTACGACGGCAACGGAGCCATCCTCAACTAGTGAAGAGAATAAAGTTCATCGCCAGCCTTTTGAAGGGAATAACCAGAATGGTCTCAGAATTGAACTTGTAGGGGTTGTGATTACCATGTGTTTGGTGGCAATATTGAGTATTTGATAGAGCTGTGAATCAATTAAGGTTATACATGCAGATATGTCTCTAGATAGCAGAAATTATCGTAAGATTATGCTTGATCACATAAAGTTTTATAGCTATTCTATTTGATAACTTTGCATGCAATTCATTATACATTCAATTTGTCAACAATATCGGTTTTGTATGAACCATATTTTAACGAGCAAAAACCCAAACTTCATTGAAATTATTGAAGGCGATTCATGCTCATGAATTGAGCAGTTTCGGCGATTAATCTAAAGAGTGTGAGCATATTTACATAAATTTAGATTGTGGCACGACATGGAATAATAGAACCTTAGCGCTGAGACCGGAGGACAACCAGCTAGCTACTAAGACGAATTATACACGACTATAAACCAACAGTGAAGTTTTTGAGAATTTCATACCTTATTCTTCTTAGTAACTTGAAAGTTGGTTGAGAATACACCAATAATACTCTCTCATCCAAGCTCTACTAAACGTTAAGTCATTCAACAATAGTGAGTAAATTGAGAATCTTTGGAACCGAAATTGGAACTTCAAAGTAAAATAGAAAATTATTTATTTATCTATCTGGAAGTCAATTGCTTCATTTCTCACAATCTTTGTTGATATAATCGGATATCTTTGGAGATCATTTCCAATAGCATCTCAATATTAATCATGATGATTAGGAGAGATCAAATGGTTAATGAAAGCGTTGCTGCATACGAGGTGTGGAATTGTAAAAGGTTTGAATTATCGAATTGATTTTTTTCCAAAATCTAAAAGAACTAAATTTGCCTGGTTTAATGTTTCTTTTGTGAATGTTAAAGAAAATGTGCAATTTGTGTCTGTCCAAGTCTTGAAATTAGAATCCGATATAGAAGTTTATTTTGATATTTATCATGGAATAATGCTCTTTTCGTAAATACCTATTTCAGTAAATTTTATTCCCCTTCTTTAGAAGTTTTCTCTTTTCAGCTCAGTGTGAACGGAAATTGCCTTAGTCTTCGATAACTCAAACTGAAATACACCAGTAATCCTCCGTAAAGGGGTCTAACCGATCCCTTAGAAATCGAGAGGGCACTGTAAGTTCCATATAACTGGAAATTATTCCCTTGCGCTTGAAGCTAGCTATTGCAATTGATTATAACATTTATTTTACCACTTTAATGTGAACCTCGCATTTCAGCAAAAAACGCCAAAATCCTTTGAAATAATCGCCAAAGGTTCATGATCTGGACTTTTCTGGAGATTAGCGAAGTCCTTCAGTCCCTTCTTTTTAATGATTTGGAGTGGTTACTTAGTCGAATCTTTTACACATTACATGAGAAAATAAAAAGCAAAGAAGAACATTAGCATTATATAACTACTGATAACAAAAGACTTTCTCATCTATTTGATAATTTTCAGGGAAATTTTTCGAACATCGTAAATCACTTTAGAAATGGTCATATCGATTTTATATTAGTGCAAAAATTTTACTCATATGATCAAACAACAAGAATGCAAACATTTAATGATTTTTGAATTATAAGTAAGATTCAAATACAGAAAGTTAGCAGCATTTCTTCGAAAGAAATGCACTTGATACGGAAAAGAAATTCCATTATCAGATTTTTGCCTATTGTCATTCTATCCAATTCCAAATTAAAGATTGACTTTTGTACTCGGACTCGAAACCGATCCTTTGCGTTTTAGTAGTAAATCCATAAATTCTTCAAGTGAAATCTATGAAAAGGTATTTTTCCTATCAAAATAGCTCCTGAAAATATTTTACTTTTCCATCATTATCTTGATCCGCTTCCTGTATCAGCATATTCCATCCGCCCGTGTCAAGTTCTATGCCTCCCATAGCATCAGCTAATTCTTCACGAGTAATATACCCATCTCCATTCTTAACAAACGGTTACTTATCCAGTTCTGCAAGTAATATACCAAATCCAATGCGTAAAACGCTTGTTCGATTTTCTGCTGAGAGAGGAGTTTTTCACGTTGCATAGCGCATGTAACGAACTCTAATCCCAATAATTTCATTCTGAAGAGCTAGCCGTAGGTCTTACCAGTAAAATCTATGTTTCCAGAGCGGTTCAAATCAACCTCAGCCATGATTTTCTTCACTTCGTACTCAGCAAGCGCCAAATTCCCATACACTCTATGATAACCTATTTCTCGAATTAGAAGTGGATTTCTTAGCAGGGGTACCTTGGATGAGCTCCTGTTCTGAAAGGATTCCATTCCCATCTAGATCAAGCAGCTCGAAGGTCTTCAGAAGCTCATCCTTATCCTTTGGCGTCGTCATATTGTTAGCAATAAAAGACATGATCGCTTGCTGGAGCTTATTCTTGCTCTAATAAAAGATTTCCCGTTATTCTTTCCAATGGAATAACCACAGTACTCTAAATCCTTTCAGATTTGTAAGCGGTATCGGCGAAAGCTCTTGCTTGTTCAAATATTTCTCAAACCAAGGGTTATTCAACGCCTCTTGAGCAGAAATGCGCCTCTCAGGGTTATATGTTAGCATTTTCCGAATCAGCAGTTTGGCTTCGATAGAAATATTATTCCAGTCTTGTTCTGCAAGAAGAAACTCATTATTGAAGCTCATAACCTTGGTTGCTTTACTTGGAAATGTGAAGGTCCCTAGACGGACTTTTTTCGTGATTTCTTCCTCTGTTCTGCCATTAAACGGAGGATAACCACAGAGTAGCATGTACATTATCACACCACAAGACCAAACATCGCATTTTTCATCATATGCTTTATTCATGACTTCAGGTGCTTCATAATAAGGCTTTAGAGAGTGGATTTTTACTTCCATTATCTAGAGAAAAAAGCCCTTACTGTTCCGAACTCCACGTTCATGTTTCTTCCAGGCATAAACCACCGCGATGTGCCAAAATCGATTACTTTTAGATTCGCGTCAGCATCCTTTGTTTCAAATAAGATATTTTCGGGTTTGACATCACGATGAACGATCTTCCTTTCATGGCAATAAGCAATGGCTGACATAAGCTGTTTCATTATAATCGCTGCTTGATTTTCATTGAAATTCGTGAAAGAATGGATTTTCTCAAACAATTCTCCTCCCGAACAATACCTAACGGCACAGGCACGTTGATTTAGAGATCTGCGTGGTTGAGTTTACTCCATAACGAGGTAGAAATTATGTCTGTCTTGATAGAGCTCGTATATTTTACAGATATGTGGATGGTCTATTTCCTTGAGAACGCATGCCTCTAAAAAAAAATTCTTCTCCTCTTCAACGGAGATTAGCTCCTTCTTTATTATTTTCAGAGCTCGAATTATGCCTTATCAGTGAAGTTGTCAAAGGGAATTGACTTTTACAAAACGGTTATACCAGTTTTTCTATGGATGACCTTCATCACTTGTCCATATTTTCCTAAAATCGTCCACAATTAGCTCAGAGACAGGCCGAGAGAGATACCTTCACCGAGGATTTCTTGAGTATTATAAAAATCGGTGATTTTGCCATTCCGTAAAGAAACGAAGATACTGGGGTCGACTTTGAGGTTCTCTAAAGACTGAATAAGAGTTGAATGGATCTAAATGGACCGTTCAAAAGCTACTGTTTTAAGGCGAGAGAGCCTGAGAGAGGAGGTGCTGTCAAAGAGGTTCTCCGGAGTCCTGTGTTGAAAGCAATTGCCCATAGCGAAAAAACCTGTGCTCGTTGATTTCGAATTAAATTAATCTGGCTTGTTTATGGCCAGGAAATTGCAATGCTGAACTGCATACAAACATTATATTTTGGCATAATGGGCTTATAATTTTGAATAGGATCAGTAAGTTCTAAAGATCAGAGGAGTTATCTTAGATTAGCGATATATAGGAAGAGAGTGAGTTCGTAAAACCGAAAAAGTTTTCAGACAGAGTGAAAAACTCCTTGAAATCAATCTAAAATATGCCAATGCGATCAGTCCTAACAAATTAAGCATATCAGAGACTTCATTGAGGCTATCTATTGATAAAAAGCGATTTCTGCAAAAAATAATATCGAATCAAAGATGTCAGGTCTCGTGCAGAGGCTGCCAATAAGCTTGAACTTTTATAATGTTCTCGCCTCTTGAAGCTTGGTTTTTCCCCTAAAAAGTTGGAGAGAGCTAGCGCTATAATATTTAATTTTGTCCAACACACCCAAAATAGTTTAAGATAAGTTCTTCGAAATTTAAAATATGTTTCTTTTTTCAAACGAAGTTCCTCTCAGCTTCTTTGTGTGTGCCAATAATCCCTACCACTTTGTTTACTATAGGCAATTCATATAGTTCTGAGCTTAACTATGAGAGCTGCCAGAGTGCTGCCCATTAACGTTATGATTTGATTCCTTATTTAGAAGACCACAGCGCATAGCGTCTAAAACACGAAATAAGATGGCAGATCTCTGCAAACAAAGGCATCAATGACTAGAAGAACAGTCTTCATATTGCTTTTTTAATGGGCATAGCAGACTTATATCTACAGCCTATTTTCTTGAAAAAAAATATAATAAGTGAGAGTTTCTTTGTTTCGAGGCCTGCTGCCCTGCTCAAATCTTACATCATTCTCTCTTTCCTTTGACCAAAGCCAATTCCAGCAAATTTTAAATACCCAGCACATCGCGTCTCACCAAACAAAAAATTTTCAGTAGAGACAGTAATTAATTCACTAATATTGATGAAATTCGGAAATTTCCAAAAGCTATCTCTTAGCATTCCTTCAGACTCGGGAAGAAACCCGAAATCTCTGCTATTTTCCATTTTCGGAGGCTCTCTTTATAGTAATTTCCATTTTCATTCAAGAATCGATTTAACATTAGAACAATTCTTCTCCCATTAAAAACGCCTACTTTGATAATTCAAGAACGTTTTATAAAATTCTGACAGTCGATAGAAGTTCAACAGTTGGAAATCGTTGGAGATCGGAACACGAGCTCCAATTAAAAAAAATTAATCAAACCATTAGGGCTACCAGGAATCAAAATTACGTCACTGCACGCCCAAAATTGATTGTACCAGACATTTTCCAGTACAATCCGCCAGCTATTTAACTACCCCACTCAACTTGAATTAGAATACATAAAATATATTGTATTGAAAACAAAAAATCAAGTCAGACAGCAAGAGTCCAACTCTGCGGCGAGAAATGCGATGAATACAAGGAATGGTTGAAGTGTAGGTCCCAGTACGGTAAGCCTTCTTGACTTTGAGAAATCTCTGCCTGGTCTTGATATGAGAGGGGAAAATGGATCAGAGATTTTTTCATCAAGAGTAGTCCTTGCTGAGCTGGAACTTTTGTTTCAATCACTCGCTTTCTGCATTTCTTTCCGAAAGCTGTTGCGCCGATCAAGACTTGGAATTTTCGTTTGAGATTCGTTTATTTGTAATAAAAAGCCCTCACTTTAATGAAATTTGTAAGACTTAGAAACACACTTTCTCTCATCAAGCCTTGGAATCACGGTCAGCGAACCATCTGATTGTAGTTTTTCCTCACGCATACTCTCTTTTTGACGGTTTTTTATTTGGTTTTACCTTCCCGAAGAAGGTTGGATTTTATGAAGATCAAGCTTATTAGAACGGATATCGAGGCAAACAATTGTTTCTGCATAGAACTTAGAATATATTACCCTTTATCTCTCTTGTATCGCATGAGAAATTCTATAATCTTAGTCGATTGTGGAGTTTTTCGAGGCAAATAAGGGTTTATTCTTTATTTAATTTGAATGTGAAGCGACTAGGCTTGAAATCCTCCGCTAGCTCTTAAATACAACCAAACAACCTATTACGCTGAGAATTTTGGTTCTTATTCATATTGAATTGTTTAGCTAGCAATTGTTTTCTCGTAAATGATGATGTTAATTTGTTGAGTTCAGAGACATTCGCTTCAACAAATTTATTGAATACAAGCAATTGTAGTTCATGTGAGTCCGGCATTAATTGAGAAACATTTGAGTTATATAGTTTGAAATACTCAACGGACATTTAATATATGTAAGGGTCAAAACCCAACCACTCTGATTACCAATTAGTACAATATTTAAAATTTTTCTTAAGCGAAACCTTTGTTAAAAAAAGCATGGATTTCCTTTTTAAATTAGCTCTCACTCCTCCAACTGTTTACTGCTTTGTTTCACTCTCATCTACTATCTCCAAGATGACATTCTCTCCACTTAGCCACATCGAATCCGCAGAGTCCTCTTCGCACATTTGGCTTTTGAACGAGGCAAAAAGACATTTGCACCGCTTTACGTAGGAATCGTCGTCAATCCAAGTCCTTCTCTCTTCGCTCAATTCGATCGTCACAGTCTGGCTCATGGAGATAACCTTCAAATTGACTCGAGTGATAAAAAGTCCTTTATAATAACACTCTCTGAGTAGCATCGCCATTGAATAAACCCAAAATCCTCCAAGTGCAAACATATAAAAATACCCCAACACTTCAGAAAGCGAGACGTAGTGTCGATTATTCCAGTCCTTGGGCGCTGAACTGTCGATTCGGAGCAGAAGCCATCCAAGCCCAATCATGAGTAGGGTATTCGCAGCAGCAAGAATGATCCCAATGGCTAGGAAACTTCTGCTTTTCGCAGCAAGTTTCCGAAACGAAAACGCTTGTTTTGAGATCATTTTCGTTCTAAAAGCGTAACCGCAGAGCTCGCAGCATACTGGATGAACATCTGCTTCTTCGACTTTTTTGCAGAAGTATTCTTTGAAGCAGGACAAGTGCAAGTATTTTATAGAGCCTTTGCATCCGCAGGGAGCAATCAGGGAATCCGCAGTTTCTCCTTTGCAAAGGCAAATACGGCATATTTTCCCTTCGGGCTCGGTTTGTAAGGAATCCACCTGTTCTGATTTGCAAACTGCCATTTGTGATGTATATCAAGAAGACTTTTATAATTATAACCTTCTTCAGAGTCACAACAAAATGTTCTGTGCTCAAATTAGAATTCTATTAGAAATTCTAATCTGAGTCTTCCATCTGTTCTATGTTACTTTAGTTAATTGTTCCAAAATTAAGATTGATTTTGATGACGTCTAGTTGTAATGAAAAGACCTCTTCTTTGAGTGCTTGACCGAGGCAGCCATCGTTTCGAGCTATACTTCATGAATCGAAAGATGATGTCGAAGATCTTCATTAGAATAAGGTAGAAAAAACTTCCTTCTCGAAAAGTCGAGAAGTCGGATAATTTTTCGAAGGATTTTGATGACATCATTTAGTAAATGGTAAATTGGTGGTAGAGCATCATTTAATTTAGAGAGTATCTATTTTTACTATTTGAGAAAAGCGAAATTTTGCACATCAGTGCTGTTAAATTAAACTGTGAGTGAGATTTGAGTAAATTTTTCGGTCTTCAAAATTTCACAAGTACCCAGATTCGAAGAATCATATCTAAAGTTGATTTACATTGATAATAATTGGATTAATGGTAATAGTCAACTGTGAACAATTCAAAAGGTTCCCAAATCATCGATATCGTTCTGAGAGGCAATAGAACTGTTCGAAAATAAAAATAAAACCCAAGCAAACAAAATCGGGGGTATTCTCATCGATATGAGTCTGAGCAAACCCAAGCATGTGAAGAAACATTCGTAGGAACTTGGTTATAAGTCTAGCAGGAACCGTAGTCAATGATAAAGTTAAGTCACTGGCTTAGATAGTTCAAATTCTGTGAGAATTTTCAGAGTCTTAATTCCAGGACGCTCGTATTAGAAATGAAACTTGCGGTGAGTGGAGCGCATTGTTTGTCCTGCAAGGCCGGAGCTACTGGACACAATAGTCCCTAAGTTAGATTAATTGTTTGTTTTCAACTATCATACCACCATTTTTTACTAAGGGATTCTTAAGATGAGAATACTCTATGATTACTTCATTCCTTGCTTCTCAATTATAATCAACATTAATGAAAGACAAGTAATGGCCTACAAAGCACAGAATCATTGCATTTCCATAGCTTAGAAATGGAAAATTAGAGTAATAAATTGTAAGAATAAAAACTCTTTTAACTTACTTATGCAAAAACCCTTTTATTTTAATAAAACTTGAAGATCTTGCATCCTGATTTGTAGTCCATCAGAAAGAATTAACTCTAAGGGTTTTTGCTCATTTGTATCTCAGAGAATGAATAGCTTGCGTAGGTTTCAACCAATCGGCAATCTCTCCAACTCGTGTTTCCAGTAAATTATCCAATTGAACAATTAAGATCGATTACTTTCCTTAATCCCGAAGCAAGTATCCAACATTCCTTAGATAGATGATGAGAGTGGAAAGAGATGAAAGGTGTGCTTGCGTAACTCCTATGCGGTCTTCACTCAACCTTAAAAAGTTTATCCTTTTATCAATTGTAGAATTATCAAATCTCATTCTAGCTTGTTCGTTTTCTTGAAGAGTTGGTGTCTGCCAATGTTAATTCTTCATTATTAACGAAAAATTTAAGACTTCCCTTTTTTTTTCAGAAACGTTGATAGTGAGGAATAAACATCAACTAGAAGAAGAGTCTGCTGCTGATTATGAGTAATAAACACATTTTGCTCAATTCCGAAACGAGTTTTGTCATCGTTGAAGGCCACCCCTTATTGACTTGAAATTTTTCTCTGATTTTTCATTTCAAGCATGATCAGAAGGAAAAAAACTCAGAGTTCCTGAATTGAATTTGGCGTCTTTCAAAAAGTTAAAAAGAAGTTTCAAATACAACAAGAGCCGACTCATCGCAATCGCTGTTTGATGTCACCTTATGTTCCAAACTCGAATTTCTTAAGTACGAGCATGGCATCACGCGGAGCCATAGTCTCTTAGTTGCTATAACGTAATCTATTTATAATGTTGATGAAGCTTTTGATTTCCATCTATATAAACGTAAATGCTTATAGATCTTATGCTAGAACCATCAATCCATCGTACTAGTCTTCAATTATACTGTTTTTTTAGCTAATTCGGTTTTACTCTTAACATCTTTAACTCTAAGCTACCTCCAGCTTAAACTATGATAGCTTGCGCCTGCCTTTAGAAGTATATTGCTAGAATCCTCAGAATGGCAAAAGATCAACCCCTATGTTTCCTAATGACTAACTTATGAAAATCTTGCCATTTTAATTAAGAATTAATTATGAATATCTTTTGATTTTGAATTAACGCACACTTCAAAAGTAATTCTGAATGAGAAATAGTTTGAGAAAACACACCCATTCTCAAAATTGAGATTATATTTACCGGTTGTGTCTTAAAATCCTTGAAGATCTCTCATTTCATTCGATCATTCGAGAAAGTTCCTTCATGATTTCCAAACTTCCAGATTACTTCAATCTAATCATATTAAAAGCAAAAAACTCCTCTTGCATCCAAATGCCTTAGCATATGAAAAGGCTAAGCAGTCTACAATCAAATCCTACAAACAAGTGCCTCTGAATTAAAAAACACATATATAATCGATAAATACATATTTCGTTTTGAGTTTTGTAATAAAGGTGAAGGTTAAGATGTTTTCAGGGTAATCAGACTAACGGAAAAAATGTGTAAATCATTCAAGTCACAAGACAATTTCATTCCAATAATCCTAAACTCATTCATTGTGAGAAATTCTTTTCGTTACAACAACAAAACCAAAAAAAGGAAGCAAATCGAACGACAATGTTCCATCATCACGTAGATCATGCTTCAGGGTCCTTCTTCTGAGCGAACCGACTCAGCTTCTCAGGTGACATTGTAGTCGTTGCTGTCGTTCGCAGTTTTTCTGGAGAATCATGAGAGATTTCTATTCGATGCGACGGAAGGTTTTCATCGACTTTAGACCCATTCAACAGGTTCACCGATTCCTCACTGGATTTATCCTCATCTTGTTGGAAGAACGTGTTCGTCCAATTTATGATCTCTTGAAGCTTTTCCTTATTTTCAGGCTTCAACCACTCTTCCCTCGGAGTAAACACAATTGCTTTCCTCCAGAAAGCCCACGTCGACTCCACAGTGAACTCGTCTTCTTCGATCTTGAACTTTTGGGCTTTGGCCGGCATTTTCTGCCTTGCTATTGGCGCAGCTCTATTCGCAGGCGCGATTCCAACTTCAGATCCAGCTCTTAATCTCATGAATAGTTGGACTAGGGTAGCAAGAGCGGCCAGGATCGTCAATCCCAACCCACAAACGAGAAACATAGCGCCAAATCCAAGCCGAGCGCCAAGGTTGCCTTGCGTTCCTTTCATGGAGACGATACCAAGCACACAAATATTAGAAAAGACGACGACAGATTCCATTACGATTGCAAGTCTGTTATTCCATTTCTCTATGAGAGGTTTCCTTAAGATCACATAGGCTAAGAAAGTCAGGTTTATGATGAAAGAAAGTGCTGCTTGCGCCGCTGGAATTGAGCTCATCACGCTCATTATCAGCGCAATTATGATTGCTCTGGTCAGGTTGATCGGGATATAGAATCTCTGGATTTTGCGGTCGCTTTTGTAATCGCCGCTCAAGCAGTTATTTTCGATAAGCCATTCATCCTTTTCAGCCCTTAATTTCCTACTAACTTCAAAGTAAGAGTGCATCACGAGCCCTATGAGCGCCAGGAAGGTAAACACGGCTAGAGTTAAAGACCAGCTTTGTGATCCCACGTGAGGCGCTTCGAAAAACTGGAGCAATGAGAAAAACATCCCCGGCAGCGTAAGCGTGTACAGATAAATCAATATTGCGTTAAACTGGAGAATTCCATCGATTGACTCTAATCTCTGTCCGATTTTGAAGAAAATGTGATGCTTTACGGCTCCTTTATCCGAAAAATGTCTCAGGATCTTGTTTGTAAGGATCAACACCACAACGGATGAGACTCCTATCAGCTGGAAGGAAAAATTGTTGAGGAAATCTGGATTAGCTCCTCTGTCTCTCACAAACGTCGATAATTTTTCATACTCTCCATCGTATGTAATCGAACCGTTGGTTGAATGTCCATAAGGGCCTCTAACGAAGATGGGAATGACAAAAGAGCAAGGGTCAAAGCTCGATTTCCGGAAAAATTCTTGTAGCCCTGAAGGCCAGTCGATGGCCATCATTCGGTGGATCTGTGAGACTGCGCAAGCGATCTGATATCTGACTATCGAGCTTCTGTGTCCGGTCGTGAGAAGAATAAGTAACACCTGGCCGAAACTTGCGATGAGGCCAATTATGTCCATTGCTGCACCAGCACCTTGGTAAACTTTTTCTTGGCCCTCGCTGAGCTGATCGACCTCCCTTAAGGCCACAATGGCGGATGGATCTTTGAACACATACCCGCTGTAGGAATCATCATTATAATCAGATCCCAGCTCGAATGAAAGGTTCAATTGAGCTCCTTTTTCAGCATAAACAGAGGCGTCCAAGACAAGCAATACCTTCAAGCCTCTTGAACTTGAAGTCTCGATTGGCACAAAAGAGAATTGACTGTTGGAAATGTTAACTCCGTCGATCGTGACTACCGAATATGAGCTCATCGTCGCGATGAAAGTCGAAGCGTTTTGGCTGAACGTGATAAGTATTGTGTTTGGGTCGTTGGTTGTCGTCATGTAGTAGGTAAGGTTGACCTTTTGCAGGCATGAAGGGATCTGAACGTCTCCGTAATTGACGTTAGTATAATAGTAGTCGCTTGGACAGGTCTCCACGCAAGTCGTTCCAAGCAAATATAACCCTTGATTGCAAGCCAAACACCCGTTCGGCCCAGTCGCATTGCACGTTAAGCAGGTTTCATCGCAACTGACGCAAGATTGGGTCTCATTGCTGTACACTGAAAACACAGGGCAGGAAATAAGGCAGGAATTCTTGTACAATATGAGTCCGCTGTCGCAAGAAAGACAAGAGTCGGATGTCGATCCAAAGCAGGTTTTGCATGACCCGTCACAGCTGCTGCAAGTGTTATTGTAAGTGTCTGCATAGTAGCCGTTGGGACAGGTGCTAGAACACTGCCCGTCCTTTAAGAACAAATTTGAACTACAAGAGAGGCAGTACGATGCACTAGTGCAGGTTGGACAGCTCGCGGGGCAGGTCGCGCAGCCGGTAGGGGAAGTTGGGCTGTAGTAAGAGCCAGCTTGGCAGCTGGTGCAGATTCCGTTCTTGTTGCAGGTTTTGCAAGCTGGAGGGCAGACTATGGAAAGTAAGTCATTAAGTTGATATTAACTGAAAGAAAAATTACGCAAGCAGGTGTTTAATAGCTGATTTGAATACTCTTGAGGCAGGCAGAAAGCGGGCAATGACGCGGGGAGAGAACAAATAGGGTTCAAGTGCCCGATCTGGTCAGTGCAGCTCGAGTTACAGTTTTCCGTGGAGCTCAGCACTGCCGTCGAGCCCGTGAAAGTGATGAAATTTCTTAAAGTGCCTCGGAAAGAGCAGGTCTTATCACCGATGATCGCGCTTCCTCCACTTGGGAAGAGAGTCGCCTGTGATACGCGCAAACTGGCGTGCTGATCTGTCGAGAGGGATCTGAGGTAACAATCGATTGAATATCCATAGGCTCTGCAAGTGATGGAAATTCGTAGCCATTCCTCAGCTTGATTGATGATTAGACACATGTCCGAGGCTTAACTTACTTGGAAGGGAAATAGAAAATGGTACACTACTGCTAGATGTTCCTGCGCGTATCGTCACGGTACTATCTGTATTCACGGTGGTAAAAAAGGTCAGGACTTCTGCCTATTAGAATGATTAGATCTTGTAAACACTTGCTTAAATTTACATTGGAAGAGTCTTTTATCGTCAGCAATGTCCCCTGACAACCTGTTTCCGAGCTAAAGTTGACAAAGAAGTAGAATCCCAGCGATTCTGAAACATTTGAGAGTTCATTAGCATCAATGGTGCCGACGTTGATCGTTTGAGTCCCGGCGAAAATGACTCCGTTTTGCCAGCCCGGCTACAATTTATTATTGAGACCTTAAATTTTCCACATGAGTTTTACCATTGTTGAGTTGTAAAGCGGATCGTAGGTCGCTTCGGCGCTGGTGGTGGTCCCTGCAAGAGATATAAACAACAAACATCCGGAAAAAGAGTTTACCGAGGATTCCATCGCTTCCTACACCTGAAAAGTCAGTAACTGTTTGATTAGCCGGGTTGTAGAAGTTGTAATGGACCAAGATGGTGGCTAGATTATTCCTTTTGAGAAATTAGAAATAATGATAGGAGTTACGTTTGTGATTTCCAAGGTATTTCAGCAGCGGATCAGGATCAGCGATGTAATAAGGAATCGCAAAGGCTCCGCTCATAGTAACGCAAGGTGCATTCACATTTTCAGTGAAGAAAGCCGAAAACGTGAGTTGAATGTTGCTGCCCATCGTGTACGACTGCGTAATCGCAGTTGAAGTCCAAAGGAGAAGACCGCTTGGTGACGCGTGAGTTGAAGGATCATAGATTCCGAAGTATCCACTCAAGGCTGAGGATGCCCAACTCACAGATGAGTAGTAAAACACCCATTTGCCAGTATTTTTGTTAGTCTAACAGTATCATCAACATCAGATTAGGCCAATCAGATCGAACTTACAGGCTTGAGATCCTGTTGATTAGTGCCCGAACTCGCTCGATATTCGATTGTCGCAGTACTGTCTGAATTCACCCAGACGCTCTGAAGCGTGCTGGTTTTCGTGGTTGGAGCTCTAATGAGGGTTAAGACACTTGGAGATGAGGGTGAAGTTACCCTTCAGTGAGCGCGAAAACGTTGATTTGGGTTGAAAGTGCAGTATCCAAGCGAAACCACGTGCCAATGGTACTAAGCGAGCTCCCAGCATCTTTTTATAAGAGTTGAGTGATCGAGGGAGGTAAAAAGAAAGCATACATCCTTGTAGAGCTGAGCTGGTGAATGTTTGAGCGCAATTTGATGTCGAGGTCTGCGGGCATTTAGTACAGGTGGAGTCTGAGATCATGCTGTTGAAAATACACATGCCAGTGAAACTTAGACGGGCTATAGTATCGGGATAAATGATGATGAAAAGATGGGTTTTTACGTGCTATGACGAGCAAGCATAGGAGAAAAACTGTTTTTGTATTCATGTGTTGTGAAGTAAAATTATTGAGATTATGTTTATTTAGTTCTGGGTTCTTTTGCTCCTGTAGAATGGTTCGATTAAAGTTTCAATAATCCAACCCATAAAAAAGAGACTGAATGCACAGAACAAGGTACCTTCCTTGATTTAGTAATTCCTACTCAGGTGTAGTTTCAATAAATTTGCTAATCGGACCATTTAAATAA
>ENA-UOTZ01001142-UOTZ01001142.1-compost-metagenome-genome-assembly--contig:-NODE-1142-length-19656-cov-20.445579_pt1 | contig 19656 bp, 11 predicted proteins | sample MGYA00238144_ERZ746983 | MGnify/ENA primary metagenome ERZ746983 (study PRJEB28759, sample SAMN06268863) | compost metagenome | isolation source: single cell | place: USA: California, Emeryville, Joint...
GGAGATGCTGCATCTGGAAAATCAAGTATTCTGAGTCGATACGTTGATAATACCTTCACTGATTCTTACATTGCCACCATCGGACTTGATTTCAAGATTAAGTCTTTCGATATTTCCGGAAAGAGCGTCAGACTCCAAATTTGGGACACTGCTGGACAAGACAGATTTAGGAGTATTGTGCCATCTTCTTACAAAGGTGCGAATGCAATTATCATGGTTTATGATGTCACCAACAAGTGGTCTTTTAACAAACTTCAAACTCTGTATAAGGAGGTTTGGACTTATGCTTCTAGAGATGCCAAGTTAATGATTGTTGGAAATAAAGTGGATCTAGAGGACAAAAGACAAATCTCATATAACGCAGGAAAGATGGTTGCTGACGCAATAAAAGCGGATTTCTTTGAAGTTTCTGCGAAGAGCGGCATCAATGTTGACAAGTTGTTTAGTAGTATTTCTGTTGATTTGATAAAAGCCCAACAGTAAATTTCTCTAAGGCCATACGGAAAAGGCATTGCATTAAATACCAGGGAAAAAAATGTTGTCATGAACTCTCTCTGAAGTCATATCTATACTGATAGAAGTAGTTAATTGAACAACTTAAATTGCTATCGTTGTAAAAGTAAGTGACCAAACCAAAAACCCCCTATCGCTTAAGCGTCCTTTCGCAGGCGATCATAGCACAGAAATAGCTCTCGCTTTTTGTCTGAGAATAAAATTTCTTCAACATTCATAATAAGCTGCTTCTCTTGGGCAATAAAGCTTCTCCTGAATTATCTCTCCTCTAATCATGTTGTTAATAATGGTTAATACTGACCAAAACCATTGAAACTTTTAAGTCCTGCTCTGACTTCTCCAAGTGCTCTCTTACATTCTCACAGGGGCTTGCATTCATTTGAAATGGAAGTGAGCAATAATGACTAGTTCAAAATTCTTTTGATAGGAGACTCTGACTATTGGAATTCTTGCCTTTTGATGTGATGCAGGCTCTAGATGACGAAAGAGACTCTCCAAATAGCGAACAGAATAGAGCAACAAAGGAAGTATTTCATCATTCATCTTTCAGAAACAAAGAAGAAATGTGTCATGATAAGCTGGGATAAAACATATCTACCTTTGATAAGTCTCAAGCACCTCTAATATATCTTTAATTTCTAACCTGTCTCAAACCAAAATCATCATCTTTCAATTTTCAGATAGGTCTTTGTGAAATGGTTCACAAATTTGTAAAAATAAAAAATAGATGCTAATTCCGCCGTTGCGGAATCAGGGTGAAACACAAGAAAGTAAAATATTTACGAGATATAGTGTTACTCAGATTGATATATACGCGCTATACAAAAATATAGAGTGAAATCTTTAATTTACTAGGAGTTGGATTATAAATTCTAAAATTCGCATAAACATAAGAAGCCAAGCTAGTTGATAAATCTCCTTTTCGATTCCAGCTTCTTCTTATATAAACTTCTTTGCATCGATTGAGCTCTTGCCTTTATCGCCGGATAAGTGCAAGCCTCTTGAAGCATTCTCATACATAAATCTAAGGATCATTATTAGTCTAAGCCGAGCTGAAAATGATTTTACCAGCTCGAGGACGAGCTTGCGATCTTTTCCCTTGGACTTTTTCAATAGCATGTAGGATGTCCATGCCCTCGTAAATACAGAGATAGGCAATGACTACATGCACGCTTCTGAAGACTCCATAAGTACAGTGAACATATACTTTCTATAATAACCAAATTAGCTCTTTTTCACCTAATAAATTAAGGTTACCTTTTGCGCGTCAATGAGTGTTTTTAGATGATGCGCTCAGTTAATAACTTTCTGAGACAAATCTTCAATGCTATCTTCAATGGGAAATCTGAACTCAGGGATTTCTTCGGACACTTTCGATTGTGATTTATCTGGTCTTCTTTGTCTGCCTTGATCATTAGTAGTTTCCAGGTTCAGGATGCCGTTAATCCCGGTAGAAGCCAATAAATTCTTCTCAGAGTTTTCATTCATGCAGGAGCCAAGGACTATCTTGTCCGTGATCTCCGTAAAAACGAATTGTTTGTATTCAGGTTGCTGCAAAAAGCAGATCTTGTTTCCTCTGATTTTCACTCCTTTCTGGAGACCCTTGATGGCATGTGCAGGATTAATTAAGTAACTGTAATCGACTCGACGGTTATCAATGATTGATCTTCTCTTGAGGTCTACAAAGTAGACGGAGAAGGAAACTTGCTCCATGTGAAGAGGTATCCAAAGTGTTCTTGATTCCCAGTATTTTGCTTTAGGTTTATCGTCTTGGGTCTGTTTCGATTTCAGACACATTTCCATGCACTCGTCCCGGCCAAAGAGCTGAGTCCCGACCAAGCCCAAAGCCTTATTAAAGCGATCTTGGCTTTTGAGCATGTCTTTAATGTAAATTTTAATTTGTTGATAATTCCATCTGTCCTCTATAACAACAACAAATTAGTTCCTCTTAGAGACATGTTGGATGTGAATACCGATGATAAGAGACTTCTCTTGTGTTTTGTCAACCCGAAGACATCGCTTTAACCCTTGCTCCCACAGGATAGGGCCTCCGTGGGACAGGTCGGTTGGGGCGATAATATATTTGTAATTCAAGTGAAAAACTGCCTCTTGAGATGACAATCCAATGCTCTTGGTCCAGAAATCTCCCTATGATGAAAGTTATAAGAAATTTCATTTAATTTTAAAAAGACATACCTCATTCCAATCAAGTCTGATGGCATTTTTCAAATTCAACCAACTTTCGTCAGCATTTGCCAGGAGAACATAGACAGAGAACCCAAATTCGCATTTATAATGGATCTTGAAGAATAAAGAGTTGAGTTGTTCACACATTGTCTTCTGAAAGCTAGGTTAATTTAGATATTTGGAATTTATTATAATTCGCTGTGGTTGGATTTAGATTTAAATTGATTTAAACATCGAGTCACTGATAGACTTTTGATTTAATTAATTCTTTAGTTCCTAGTTATGATTCCAGTTCCAGGATAAATTATTATTTAAGGGTTTTTAGGGTCGAATTTTGAATTTTTTCAGTATTTCACTTTATCAACAGTGCTTTTTCTTGAGTTAAATTTTAAATGTTAACTACTGATTTTTTGATCTTATTCTTCCTCAGTGGGCAGCTGGTTAGAAGTTCAGTTCAAACGAGATCAAGAGCAAACCTCAAAAGAAAAAAAAATCGCTTGAAGTCTGCAATTACAGATGATTTCAATCTTTATTAACTCTATTAAAGTTCTATTGGGGCAGTTCGCCCTATTCTTAATCATCTTATCATAGTGGGTTCATTCCCTCTTATGCTAATGAACCAGTGACTAATTAAATTTTCACAGCCTCTCTTTAAATCGAAAGGATCAACTAGCTTCGTGTAATATGAAATTTCAGAATCCATAGTTTGTTTTCAAATTTTCGTTGTATCTCCTGAGCGCTCATACTGATCATTTGCTTTAGTGTTTCAGGCAGGAGCCTCGACATTCTGAAGCCTCTGAAACAATAGATAGAGCCCATTTAAAAAGAAAATAAAGCTTATTTTCTTCATTTGCTTTTGATGTTGTGTTGAAAAATGCTTAACGCCGGATATCTCTAATGAGATAACCTGTGTTTCGAAAGAGCCATGCAACTTCCACACCTTTGTAATTAGAAATAGCGTAATAAAAATGAACAAATTGAACAATTAAGCTCCTAATTGAGCTACTGTTCAAATTTTATATTTCTTCTTTTGGCAGTTTCGATTCGGAACTAAGAAGTTCTTAATAAGAGCCTATTTTTAAATAAATTTATAATTTGGCTCATAAATAATTCTTACCAACTGGTTAAAAATTTTAAACGCGGTACCTCCAGTAGTTGATGATTGCTGACGGAAACTATGGTTGTTACAAAAACTGACCAGAACCTTCCCGAAAATAAGAATCCTTTGCTCTCTTGCCTCATTTAGGATCATAATGATCCTTACCATGTAGTGGAGTGAACTCCAATCTAACACTCTCATTGCTCTGATCGATCCTAATGATCGTTTAACACAAAAACTGTTTAAGATTTATTTTTAGAATGATCCAAAAGATATTTAGATTCTAAAATACTGTTGTAGAAGCCAAGATAAAAAAAACTCAGTAAATGATGTTTTATTAACTGATCATAACTTCACCTATTTAAATGCAGCTTTTGAAAACTATAGTAATTAAAATTCGAACTTATTTGTGAGTCCACCACTTCCTTCCCACCCAATGCAATCATTTGAATCTTCAGAAATAATTTCCTTCCAAGATAAGTGGCGATTGATTCGCTCTCTTGCTCAGGGATCGTCTTGCAGGTAGACTCATTTACTCTTCCTTCGAGTCCTTATTGAATGAACTTTTAGAGTCGTTCTCGTTGAAGACTTGGCCTCGAAGAATAGGCTAGTATTGAAGCTCTATAATCCAGGATTCGAGCCTACGGCCATACAGGCAGAGATCGCGGTTGTCTCGCGAATCTCTTTTCCAAGAATCATTCAAGCTATTGATTACTTCGATAAAATTCAATTTGAGAAGCGAGACAGTAGTTCAAGTGAAGGCAAAAGCTCTATCGTTCTCCATGCTCTTGGGCTTGAATACGCCCCAAACGGCGATATGATCGATTTATTGAAAAAAGTTAATTGCCTTCCTGAGATCGCTGCCAGAACGTATTTCCATCAATTAGTTGAGGCGATTGAATACCTTCACAGCAGGAATATCTGTCACCTTGATATCAAGCCTGACAACATCCTTCTCGATGAGAATTTCGGCTCCAAACTCACGGACTTTGGATTTTCACGTTACCTCCCCTACAGACACTCGATGAAATTCCTCGTGGGTACGAGTATCTATTTCTCTCCTGAGATGCATCAAAGAAAACCTTATAATGGATACCAATCCGACCTTTTCGCCTTGGGAATGGTGCTTTTTATGCTTGTTGGAGGGTGCCTTCCATTCCCCTCGGCGTCGGATAAAGACCCTTATTATTGTCATATCATAAAAGGGGACTTTAGCGAGTTTTGGAAAATTCACGAAAAAATGAAAGGCTCTCAGAAACAGTTTTATTCGATTGAGTTCCGATCGCTGATTGAGTCTATGTTGGTCTATGATCCGAAGAAAAGATTAAACTTGGGAGAAATCAAGGCGCATGAATGGTATCAGAAAAGTATCTTATCTGATGAGAAGCTAAAAGTTTGTGTGAATACGCTGCTTTTGCCAAAGAAGGCCCAATCCTCCCCATAATGCATCAAAAAAATTGAATCTCCAGAAGAGAATTTATCATTGTTCTTTCGGCAAATGATAATTTATTCTCTTCTTTCTATGTTTATATTAAAGTTATGCAACGGTACCTTATGAATAATTTATCGAATGAACGTATTTTTTATGTAGAGTATCGATTGTGCATAGCAAAACCTGTTTAATTTAAAGTGTTCATCCTAAACTTGTCTTTTGTGTCTCTCAATTTCAAACAAATTCGAAGGACAGCGCAGACAAATATTGGTACATTTGTAAGTTCATAGCATCAAATGTCGCATCCGATGACTGTTCAATTTCCTGCATTGATTTCCCTCAAACATCAAGATTTTGGATTGCATTCAGACTTAGCTCGATTGATCCTCAATCTAATAAAAATTCAACAAGTAGTGACATAGCTTTTCATCAACAAGATTAATGCGACTCGCTTGAGCAAACATCGAAATGACTGTAGTTTTACAAAAATAAGACGTCGATTATCAGACAATGCTGATGAAAATTCGAATATAAATGGTACAACATCTTCGTTGCTTGAAGATACCAACTAAGACACTCTCATTGTCGTTATTTCAATGCTTAAGACGATTTAGTTACGTAGTTATATGGCTGCATTAGTTAGAATTTTAAACCTTACTTTCGAGAGCTCTATCTCAGGGTTTTTAGAATTGTAGTCTGAGTCAAGTTGATAACAAGAAGAAATTCTAATTGTGCCAGAATTTCGCCTTGCGAGAACTCAATGGCAGTGTGCATTTGAAGCATATGTAGTTGTAAGCAATAATTTTTTGTTTGAAGTAGAAATGCCCCTTTTATTTTTGTTAAATCCTCCCAAAGACGTTGGCTGAGAACCTCTCCTAACTCTCTTGATGCTGTCGAACACTAAGATTTCTATTTTCCTATCGATGGACACAAAGTTCCGAAGTTTGGAAAACCGTGCAACACAAATAAAACCTAAACCCTGAAATTTAATTGAAATTGATTTTCAAGGACTTTCTCAAATCTAAGGTTGACTTCTCAAGATAATATATATTTGATGAATTTTTGTAAGTTTGTTCACGTCAATGTTCATTAATCAAGACTAAAGTTGTTCGGATTTCATAGCTAAGCCACTCTTCTCCGGAGATTTAGGTATAGTTTAGAGTTAGCTGTGTATCATGAAAATGTAAGTATCAATGCCACGAACTGGCGGAGCCCAACTGTCTACTTTGCGTTTTCTTCGAGTTTTAACAGTATATTCTCATTAATAGTTTCCAGGAGTTGTATACAGGTGCTACCAATGATGATATCTTTAAATCCTTAATGTACTAATATAGGATTTGTATTTTAATGAATACTCATGGGTCTCTCAAATCGGATCGGATTGTTCTCATGCGCTTACGGTTCGCCCTCTCTGAATATTTCACCTTTGGTTTGGTATCCTCTTCTGATAAAGTTCGCTAGACCCTTACAATACAGCAAATTAATTATTCCGTTCCGATCATGAAGCTTTTTTACTCATGAAATCCCTTTAATTTGACTCTTGACTTAAAGCTAAATACGGTAGATATATTCTTTAGGTTTCTTTTGGTATTCCAGGGTTTTGGAAGATTGATTTTCTTTTATAGACCATGAAAATACTAGGTTAGCGCCTACTTACAACTATACCCATTTTGTTTTAGGAGACAAAATTTGTATGCAGAAATGAGAAAACTAAATGGCCATTCTCCTCTCGAATGCCCTAGACCAACAACATCAAGCCTAAGACGATTGATAGGATCAATTTTGATTATCACTTAGCCATTCTTATTTCCCATCTTCACACCAAAATTTCTCCAGAGAAGTTTTCGAGGTATTAATCAGAGTATTCACAACTGTAGTAGGGTCTATGACTCAAAGGCGCTTTGAAGAACAGTATCAATTTTAAACTATCGAAACGTTTTATACAGGTTATCTGGGAGCTAGAGGCAATGCTCTTCAACTGCTCTCCAGTTTGCGCTTTTATTAAATTATATCTATTACTATTCGGATTTCATGAAATATTGGCCTTTCTCTGATTGCCTGAATCTCTTTCTGTGAAAACACAAGAGCGCTGCTCGAAAAGCGAAGTACTATTTGCTGCAGTTCTTCTTTGAACTTCCCAGCAGTGCGCATTTAAATTTTGGGTGATTACTACGTAAAATTTTCATAGAACTTATAAATGAATCTCTGTTAATTTGTAATATTAATTTATCTCCATTGAATTATTTAAATATTTTACCTGAACAATTTTAAGCTTCCATTCGGATCGAAACAGGTCCGGAGTTTTTTTTTTCTGAAAAAAAAAATCTCCAGTGCCAATTGGAATTTTCAATTCTTAACTCCACACTCGCTGAATAATTAAACAATATAAGCACCTAATCTTCTCGACATAAAAAAGGCAGCAAAGGCAAAACAATATGCCCCAAAACAAGAAGAAATACAAGTCCAGTTTCCTTGAAGGTTTATTTTCGATGCTTCAGGTATGCTCTCCGTTTCGACTCTCTTAATATTCTCCTATGAAAAGACTTTCGAATTTAATGATATCATCAGATGGAACGTTGATGGCAAGTCTTTCGAAATTACAAGTCCTCGCAAGTTCATAAATTCCGTCGCTCCGAAGTATTACAAGCTAAAGAATATGAACTCATTTCTGAAGCAGGTAATTTTCAAAATTCATCCAAACAAGCTAATTCACCTAATATTTCGTAGATAAATATGTACAAATTTCAAAAGGCAGGGAATTTAGGGGGCGCTCAGACGTTTTCCCATCCTTTATTTTTGAGAGATAGCCCGTATTATTCTTTAATAGATTGTTTTGCTAACTGTCTTTCAAGGGAATTGCTAAAGACGATTGAGAGGAAATATGTACCCCCAAAAGGAAAGAGTCCAAAAGAGGAGCTCTCTCGTGAAATAAACCAAGTAAAGAAGAAGAAGGAGGAAGAGGAATTTATTCGAGAGAATATAGGTAACATGATATTTTATTACTCTGAAGTAAAATAACTTGAAAAGATAGCAGCATGGTTAGAAAGAAGATTAAAAAAGATCCAGAAGAAGAATTTAGACTAGCTCCACTTCAAATTGTAAAAGCAGAGAATTGCGAGACAAGGGAAGAACTTTGCAAGACTCCTGATTTTTCTCCGCGATCAGATTCATCGATTTTTCTCCGAGAGAACATTGGGTGTATTGGACTTCAGAGACAACCTATTTTGAGTGTCCAGGACAACTTTTTGAATTATTACGAGAGACCTAACTTGGGAACCCCCTTTCATATTCCACTTAACCAATCCTTGGTGATACATCCAATTTCACCAGTGTCTATCTGCACACAACACCAAAATCTGGTATGGACTGATCCAATGGTAATATTTTCTTACTCGTCAGATGAGAACTAACAATTTTATTAGCAATACTATAATTTGGAAATGACACGGAGCCAAGCAATGCCTGGGACATTGTGTTATGGTTTATTAGCGAGACCAATGAATATTTAACTTCGAGAACAACAATTTGTTGGTCAGGAGAAACACGAAATGCCTTTACAATGTTTATTAGTTTTCCTTCTGTATAAAGCTCTTAGATTTCAGTATTATATGTAGAGATTCTACCTTTCTTTAATTCTTGATGCTTATTTCTGGTATATCTAACCATATAACCCCAATTTTAAATAACTGCCTGAAATGGTGAAAGCTTTACTGCTAATTACAAAGAATTAGCTACATTATCTCATTGAATATGCAAATTAGGATAAAATCTCATATTATGACCCCATAATCTGACAGCATAGAAATGCAAATCAAGCAACTTATTGTCGATTGCTCGTGCCCATCGAATCTATCATATTGAACAAAATTCAATTTAGAAGATATCCAATAAGAAGCTCAAAGACAAAGAGTACAACCGAAGCAAGCGCCTATAAGCACACTGTAAATTAATTTTTATTAAATAAAAAAAAGAGAAAAATTGTCAGTGCGTTAATTCACCAACATATTTCTTAAAGTTATCTATCTGATATTGAGAAATATTTATAATCGTCATCTGAGTGAGCAGAAGAGAGGATCAAAAATATGAGATCTCGCTATAGAGAAGTTCGGAAATCAGAAAAACAAATTACCTAGCTCCTTTCTACCATAGAGCTAATCTTGCTTGAAAACTCCAATATTTCGATAGAATATAAGAACAGAATCACTTAGTCATAGCGAACCTAGCAAGGTAAGCCAGCTTTACATCACTGTGACTCTAGGTTTTGTTGCTGAGTAGTAAATAATCATTTTCCTAAATACAGTTCCATTGACTTCTATAGTTGTTCATATAGACAGCCTTATGAGCTTCTCTCTTAACAAACGTATTTCATCTATATTTTTAAGGACCAACTCCTTGTTCTCGCATCTGCTTCTGTCTGATAAACTGGACTAACTTGCTACTGTTTTTTTCCTCCCTTGCAATGTCAAAATGCAAGAAAAGAACGAGAAAAGAGCTTTATCGTAAGATCAGATTGATTTGGGTTGCTCTTTAGGTCAGCAACTGATCTGAAACATGTTTTATAATTAATGCCGTGTTTCTGACTTTCGAAAAAAGAAGCTTCTCCAGCACGTGTTTGAAAATTAAATCAAGCTTATTGGAACAATTTACCTTATTGATAAGTTTCAAAGACCCGAAATTTTATGATCAAATCTCTTGATTTTCACTTGTTGCTGTGGAGCACAGATAATGAATGATCCTTTCCAAGACCTAAAATGTTCAATAGGAGGAACAAAGCATTCGAATTTCGCGAGTCTTCGTGTTATGAACTTGTTATGAGTAGGCTTAAATAGCGTCGCCCCTCAATACAATAGAAGCATTCAGAAGCCGGAGAAGAATTTGAAGAGCAAAGCTATCTATTCCAATGCCTTATCGGCATAGAAAAAAACCTTCATTTTAATATGCGCAAATAAATAATATCAACTCGTAATATAGTGAGAACAATCTCGATTGCTTGAGAACTTTTTGGACCCAACTTTATCTGGTGCTCCAAAATTAATAAAAATCATATCAGATAATTCTTGAGGTCGAAAGAATATGCAAGAAAGTAAAAAGGTAGCTCCTCAACAGAAGAAGAAGTACAAGTCTTCTTTCCTTGAAGGCTTGTTTTCGATGCTTCAGGTACCTCACTCTTTCGAATTTTCTTACTCATAGCCTGTTGAAAGGACCCTCAATCTAATGAAATCATCGCCTGGAGTGAGGATGGAAGGTCGTTCGAAATTAAAAAGCAAAGAGAGTTCGTTCAATTCGTCGCCCCGAGGTATTACAAACTAACGAGCTTGAGTTCATTCCTTAAGCAGGTAGAATAATTAAGATTTATCTAACCGTGTCTCATATTCTTTTGTTTTGTAGATAAACATGTACAAATTCCAAAGGTCATACACCTCCAGTAACACGTTGATGATTTCCCATCCTTTATTCCTGAGAGATCACCAGTAAAATTGCTAATGAAAAAATGCATTAAAATTTCCTAGGGATCTTTACAAGGCCATTGAAAGAAAGCATGTGCCTCCAAGAAATTCTAAAGCAGATAACGAGACTAACGATGAAACGAGCCAAATGAAGGAATCGGAGACAAATAGTAAATTAGAGGCGCCTGGTAATATTAGAAAAAGTATATATTTAGAATGAAGCCAATTTTTGTAGAAAAATGCAGGAAAACAATCAAAAGAGCGCCTGTAGAGGATGAAAAGAAGCTCAATGAACAAAACGACAGGTTGGAGCCCGTTCACAAGATACACGTTGAAAGCGGGGAAGATCCTGGCAGAAATACACAAGAAATACAAAAGTCGGATCCAGCAAAATTCATGAGAGGGGCATTTGATCTCTCACCTCTCCAGCAGGGCCAACCTTTTGATTCAAGAATCATCAGTCACTTTTCAAACTTACATGAGCGATCGCTCTCAGCACATTCTAATGTTTATTCAATGTTCCCAACCCCCGGGGCATTTGACGTACCACTGCTCAGCCAAAGCCAAATGAATCAAACCCCGATGATGACTGACCCGATTGTAATCGCCTCTTTGCTTTTTCTGTGCTAACAATGTCACAATTGTTAGATATATTATAATTTAGAGATGGCTCGAAGGAAGGTGGTAAACGCAGCAATCAATTATAATTTATTTCTCAGCCAGTTCAATAATTGAAAGGCAGAGTAAACTCAAGCTTTTTTTTGAAATCGTTCAGCAGTAGCTAATAAAATTCTGATGCCGGCCAGTTCCATATTTTTTATTACTAGTTTGATAAGAGATCTAGCAGGCCTAAGTTGTTTGTTTACTCATAATTTCAATTATGCATGAAAGCGAGAAGTGTGTGTAGTAAGACTTTGTAGGTTAGGATTTACTTGTACAAATTTGAACCCAGACGAGGTTGAATCGTGTTGCTAAGTAGCAGTGTTATTATCAAAAAGGGGAAATTTCCGACTCGTTAGAAGACTAATTTTTCTACATGTGGTTTCGTTCATTCTAATTCTATAATGTGTACCCTGTTTGTGATGCGTCGCGAGCTCGTGAGAGAGTTGGATTGCGTTCAGAATCAATTGAAATTTAGAACCCAACAAGCCTAGTCTTCCAGAAGCTTTCAATCCTTGTAAAATATTGAATCAAAAGCAGCACTGAAAATTAATGATTATTACAAATTGCGAAGCAGAGAATTATTGTCGCCGGCTTTTAAGCAGCTAATTTTGCTGCAACCTCTTTTCGAATTGACTTGCTACTTCAATATCTCCGCTCTCTGCGCTTCAACATGTTAAATCTGATGCCGTGCTGAATTAAAGAAAATACTGAGGATTTTAATTGACATTCATTCAAAGTTGCACGAAAAATATCGCTATTGTAGTAGAAAAAGTGATCTCAATGAAAATCTAGATCATTTTTTTATCAAGAGGAAAGGGAAAAAGGAATGATCTCGTAGCGTAGGATTTGGAATTCAACACATTAACTGCCTCAAAGGTTTCATTTCAAATAAGTTCTATTTCCAAATTAAAATAATTATGAGCTTTATTTACTTCAAAGAACATGAGCGGGTCTTTTTTAAAAACTACTTCAAAGTGGTCGCTGTTTCATAAAATGGCATCGCGTCCTTCAAAAATTAATGACTTTCCTCCATTCATTTGATTACAAAATAATGAGTTCATCACCGAACTGACTAAGTATGCTTCTCAAAATTTTTCTCACTTAACAGATCATCTTTCATCTTACAGGCAGAACAATCATGCGTTGATTCTTATGACGAACGATCATATAAACATTTGCGTTGGAACTCTACTGACTAAGTTCAATAATTTTATTGCTAAAGAACCCATTTCCTTCGCAAATTTGTTCCAATAACTAAAAGGTGTTCTGCTTCTTGGGTTTAATCGTATTATTAGGAACTAGTTAACATCACATTGATTGTTTCTCAATTGTTTAAACGCACTATTTGGTCACTTGGAGCGCAACTAAACTTTATTGGCAATCTTTCTGAGAAAATTACAGCTCACTCTAAAATTCACAACATGCATATCTGTCTAAAATACTCTCAGATTAAATTGTAGTTGCCTGAGGCGGTAATCGTTTTTATTACGAATGAAAGCCCTTTTTCAGTTTCACGAAGAACATGAATATGAAAATTAACAGACGTTAAGCGAAATTAATTATTCTCTTGATCTGTTCGATCTTGAGAACACTTGAGGATTCTAAGAATCATTTTGATGATTATTATAAACCAAAAGTTTAATAAGAACAAGAATTAATATTGCCTTTCTACCACTTTTATGCGCATAGTTCGAGATTAGCTTCTCTTCGAAACTAATATATCCCAAAAAATTGGATATAATAATTGTAAATCTTGCGAAAATAAAATGCAGTTGAGAGAAAATAAAACCACTCAGAAAAGGAAGAAATACAAGTCCTCCTTCCTTAACAACTTGTATTCAATTCTCCAGGTATGAAACTAATAGTCAATGACCTTCGTGTTGATATTGCCTTCTGAAGAGCTCTGAATTCAAAGAAATAATTAAATGGAATGAGGAGGGGACATCCTTCGAGATCACGAAACCAGAAGAGTTTGTTGGATTCATCGTTCCGAATTTCTTCAAACATAAGAATTTAAACTCTTTTTTGAAGCAGGTACTTATTGAAGCTATCAATTTTCTAATCGTAATCAACCTTCCTGTCGTTTATTAGATCAACATGTATAATTTTCAAAGGCAAAATCTGGTGAGAAACTCAATGGTGTTTTCTCATCCACTATTTCAAAGAGATCGCAAGTATTTTCAGATCTTTTTAATATTGAGAACTCATCTGTTAAATTTCAAGAGACTTGCTCAAAAATATTTATCGAAGGCCAGTGAACCCCGGAAAAAGCAAGCACCAAGATAAGGAGAAAGAGCTACCAATGGGGGGAGGTGCTCAGATGAAAAAATTAGATTCTGAACCAGAATATCAGGGTAAAGCCAGGAAAATTTTCTAGCATTTAAGTTTATTTAAAAAGAAAAAAACCTGCAGAAATTCATTAAATCTGAAGAAAAATTACACAATCAGCAAAATTTTCAAAGTGAGAACACTATGAAGCCTCCTAAAGGAAGCAACATAGCAGCGCCTCAGCAACTTTATCCTGGATCTCACAAAGATCTTCTGATTTTCCAACAGCAATTGATATCCAGACAGTCATCTTATATCCAACAGATGCCACTAAGGCAGATGAACTATGTCCCTTCTTTTACTTACTACGACCTAAATCCAGGCTGTTCGACGCCTATTCATCCAAAAGTAACTCCTGTGATTTTGATTTCAATTAAACATCTTTAGACACTCTATGATCCAGGATATTTAGCAAGGCTTGCAATTAATCAAGCAAGCATACACACACTCTTAAATCGAGAAAATATGTTGGCAGCATCCACTTTCCATTTTAAGTGAATGCATGCATAATACGCAGGTATATGAGTCAAACAACTATGATCTTTTAGTTTTATTGAGAGATAAGTCTAAATTTGTTCATTTTCTTAATTATTTTTTCTGTCGATTTTTTTTTGGGCATTTAACTTTTCTAATTTTAATTTGACTCCTTGAATCTCTCATGTGAAAAAGTTTCCGGCAACAAAAACAAACTTAGTTTGCAATAGTACGAAGGGGCAAGCATGCCTTTCTATTATGAATCTATTTTTGGGCCTCGTATTCGTACTTCTGATTCAGCACTGTCCCGATATGAATGCATTGAAATGTGATGGCAACTACCTAAAAAAAGCCAATCTATCGATCTCTCCACCTTTAGTTCTTTCGAAAAGACGATGTCTCACTCTTTCTCTTGGCGTGGCTTTGCTGGATATTATGTTGATATTCATAAAAAGCACGTGCAAATGTAGCAATTGCTGCTAAATGGCAATAATGGAGTGTATGATAGAATTTCAAAGTTCATTTTTTTATCATTTCTTCAATTCCAAGCATCGATTAATCATCAATCAATCGACCTTCTGAGACCCCCGAAGCATTTCTTGTGACAATTTATGCGAGAATTAACCTGTGAATGAAGTTGTTTTTCGCCATTCGGCATCCAATTTGTCTCTCGCATGAGCCAGTTTGTAGGCCTTGTTCATTTGAGAACAGGATTTTAAACAATTGAGGCTGTTCTTATTAAGAATGAACTTCTCCCAAGCATTGCTCGTTTCTTTCTTAACAAAAGGAATCCTGAGAGTTATATCCTCCTTAGCTTGCGTAGTTTTGACTCTGGGAGATTGTATCCATGCATGACTATTGGAATTCTATCACAAAACCAATGACCCCAGTGATTAGAGAAAGCATGTTGCTGTTGAAAGTACAGATAAATTGTTTTTATTATTTTTTTTTGTGCTTTTACGAACGACTTCAAATGATGAGAGATATTTGAATTCATTTTCTATTGACTGGTTGAAAAGAAAGCCAATCCACAATATATTTTCATCATACTTTCAACGAATTACATAACCAACTCAACAAGAACTAAGTAGAGTAAGTCAAATTCAAATAAGTATGTCATCAATATTACGTATCATCAGGTTCTGTTAGGATTCTCTGCGAATGTATGTCATGGAGACAGAAGCCATTGTAATTGGCATTTATTTGTACAATTTACAATGATTGTTAACTTCAACAGGATAAATCAAGAAAAATTTTTGGATTGGGCTGAATAATCAGACAAAGACTAGATCATAAGCCTCTGTTCTTAGCTCCACATTTGTGATAAGACCAGAGGACACTCGAGTTTCTTAGCTTCTTTCACTTTAAAGTGGCAACTGACTATTGTCGAATTTTTTGTTGCTTTTTTTTTTAATTATCGGGTTTTTCTTTAATTTATCTAATGAACTGGCCGCAACTACAGAAGGAGTTAAGGTTTCTGGCCATTATAGTGAGACCAAAGCATCCCATTCTCAGGTAAGAGCGGCTTAACTCTCAGCTGACAGTGATTCATGATTTCTGGGTTCTACGGCTATCCTCAATACTGAGGTAATTCTCGAGCCATTTAATAAAACTGGATATCATATTTGATATTAAGACAGGTTATACTGCTAATTAATTTAGTTTTCAGTAAATCATCAAAGATTCCGAAACCTTGCACCCGCGAAGCAAATGATTAATACTGAAAAAAATCGTAAATAATCAATCAAAAGTCCTTGAAAATAAATGATAAGAGAGAAGACTATTCAGAAAAGGAAGAAATACAATTCCTCCTTCCTTAACAATTTGTATTCAATTCTCCAGGTATAAGACTAAAAAAGCGATGACCTTCGTGCTGATATTGCCTTCTGAAGAACCCTGAATTCAAAGAAATAATTAAATGGAATGAGGAGGGGACATCCTTCGAGATCACGAAACCAGAAGATTTTGCAAGAACAATCGTTCCTAACTACTTCAAGCATAATAATCTAAACTCCTTTCTGAAGCAGGTAGTCATCGGAACCTTAAACTCATACTCACTTATCATTTAACAGATGAACATGTATAATTTTCAAAGGAAAAGTATGGTGAAAAACTTGATCGTCTTCTCTCATCCTCTATTCCAAAGGGATCGCCAGTATTTCTTAACTATTTTGATGAGTGAAGGCTGACTTGTTGAATTTTAAGCGACTTACTCAAGGATATTCACCGAAGACCCGTGAAGCCTGGAAAACCCAAACATCAACATAAAAAGAGGAGTGAGTCAAAAATCGGAGAAAGCACCCAAATTAAAAAATCAGATTGTGATCTAGAAGAGATGATGAGTATGAAAATGTTCTTGTAAATTTTAATTCATGAATAAAAAGATATAAAAAAGATCGTAAAAACCGAAGAGGGAGGTTTGCCATTACAGAGTAAAAACACCAACCTAACCGCATCGTTGAAGGCGGAATTTCAGGGCCAAACTGCCCAAATTCCTCAAAACACCGTGGTATTTGGAGCCTCTCAAGTGCGCTCGGACTTCACTATGCTACAGCGCATTCTTTCAGGGGACCAAAGAGGTCTTTTGCCTTCTCCACAGCAATTGACTTCCAACCAGCCTGCCTATTTCCCGGCGTTGCCGCCGGTTCAGATCAATCAAACTCCTGCTATTAATTTTTACCAATTAAATTCAGCTTCTCCCCGATACGATCCAAGGGTAATAAAATTCTAACACTTTAACTCCAACTTTCACTCAAATATATCTAGACCTTCTATTATTCAGAGCTGCTCAGAAGATCAACAGCAACCGTTAACGAGGTAGCTATTCGTGCGTTACTCAATAAATAAATATGCATTGAACACATTTTGTCTTTGTTGAGGGAACAATTCATACATATATTAATATTAGTTTTTTGGGGCTACATCATCTAGAATGATAGAAGGTGATTTCATTTCTTTTTTATTCTAATTCTCTTTTCGTAGCCCGTAATCTCCAATCTATGCACTATTCTTGTATTTCCTAAGAGATTTTTTTTTTGAAAAAAACAAAAACAAAAAAACCAACCTGGTGCGGTAGAGTTGCAATACGCTGGTGCAAATCCAAATAAACTGTCGGATGAAACTACTTCAAATTGATTATGTGGCAATACATTGTCGTCTTTGTTTTTTGTTATTCTTCAACATATCAGAATTATTTTCAAATGTCGCAATGAGCAAAACACTCACATGTTAACTCAATATTTTAATCAATCAGGTCTCGAAACTCTTGAACCCTAGTAAAATTCCGCCCGACCTCCATTTCGAGGAGGTTTGTCTAAGGCTTTTTAAGATGTCAGCTTTTCAAAAGAACAATTAGAATCATTTTCAAATACCCAAAATCTCCTATTTTAGACCCTTGAAGGATGTAAAATCCACGAAATGTTCCTTTAAATTTCATAGCAATTAAAAACCTTAACTTCTTCTCTGAGGATGACTTGAATAATTTTCATCACCTCTAACTAATTTTCATCGTATGAAATATGTATAAGCTCTGAGTATTTGCTATAAAAACAGATGATACACACGGCTTAGTGGCAGATAGATACATTCTTCAGCCCGAAAAACAACTTAGATTTTTTTGTTCTATGGTGGGTTTTTATTTTTACTAAGAAAAGTACAAACGGAAGTAGCACTAGCAATGTCGAAAATTTGTTTATACGAAGTCATATAGTTATGGGAACAGAGAAATGCTAAGCATCTCTTGCCTGGGGTTGAGAGGTCCTTCTCAGGACTTTACAATTTATGAAACATTTTTGCCTCTCCATGTAAGTACTTCTCTTGTAATCAACTATGGAACGCTACAATTTCTCTTGAGATCCATCTCTTGCCACTCAGGGTTGGAAGAATCAGTGTTCAAATAGGAATAATTCTTCCATTCTCCAAAGCCAGTTTTCCTTCAGCCGCGTTCCCTATGTCGCCCTATCTCTCAGCAACTGAGATATCCCTATGCCTTTGAACGAAGCCCATCACACAGAATTAAATAGATATAGATCAGCTGCAAGAGAGGTTTATTAGCATCAAATTTTGATTGCCAAATCTTAAAGCTGGTATGAATGTTCAGTTAGCGACTCCAAGTGCAAATTTAACAAATACGTTTGTGAAATTTCCCGGCTAAGCAATGGCAGTCATGTCCATAAACCCCGAAAAACCAAAATATAAGGACTACATGCACAAAACCGAGTCGGATATCTGCTCAAGATAGCTAACCTTTCGTTATGCAACCCATACAGAACGCAAAATTAACACTCCGAAAATGTTCTATGCTCGGGCTTTTTCTTAATTAAATTTTATTATTTATTTTTTCAGAACAAAATGTTCTATAGTATTCTTTGGTCCTTATTCTTCGTTGACAATGCTGAATAATACCCAAGCCCTTCATACTCCCAGATGGCCAGTCTACCAACTTCTGAGAATTTTCAATTGTGACTGTGATTGCCGAATAAACACCCCAATGTATTGCAGAAATATTCTTCAGCTACCGGGAAGACTACCCATGTTCATTGCTTTTCAGCGCTTCTACTCTGTTTCAGGTGAGACAGAAATAAAATGGGCTGGCGAAAGTTTTTTTAAGCCAGGGTAAATTCACTGAAATAAATGAAAGATTCACTGAAATAAATGAAAGAAAACAATATTTTTATTTTACAAAAACCTTCCACTTTAATTCAAAAGCTCTACATTATCTGTATATAACATCTCAAATGTTCTAATATTTATAATTCCAAAGAAATAAATGCAAGGAAGAATGATGAGACCTGAAACCTGCAAAAAGAAAAAGTACAAATCCGCTTTCCTTGAGGGCCTGTTCTCCATGCTTCAGGTACCTGATCCCCCATAAATGCTCCCATGTACTAACCGCCCTTGATAGAACGGTGAATTCAGCCATATAATTTGCTGGAGCGAGGATGGAGCTTCCTTTGAGATCAAGGACACGAAGGAGTTTGCGAACGTTGTCGCTCCTAAGTACTACAAACACAATAACCTCAATTCATTTTTGAAACAGGTAATCAATAAGTTTCTTGACTCATGGCTTATCATTTGATAGATCAATATGTATAAGTTTAAACGATCAAGAGTCGCAAAGAACGTCTTGAATTTTTCACACCCTCTATTTAAAAGAGATGGCCAGTATGTCAACGCATTTAAAATTCCAACTAATTTATTGACAATTTAAAGAGATTTGATCAAGAGCATCGAAAGAAAGTATGTAGCTCCTCCAAGGCAAAGCCAGGAGAATAGTGAGACTTCGTCGAGATCTGAATACGAAGGCAAAACAAAGAAGCTGGTGAAACCTTCCAATGAAACAGAAAGCTCGATGCATCGTCAGATCTGCAAGTTGGAGGCTGTCGACCTGAAGAAAGAAGAAGTACCGATTGAAATAAGGTAAGCTTTCTTCAATTAGGTGGTGATTAATAATTTTGATATAGCAAAACGACTTCTCAGACGCTTTCTCTCCAAGATAATTTCGAAGTCCAAAA
>ENA-UOTZ01001143-UOTZ01001143.1-compost-metagenome-genome-assembly--contig:-NODE-1143-length-19656-cov-10.288115_pt1 | contig 19656 bp, 17 predicted proteins | sample MGYA00238144_ERZ746983 | MGnify/ENA primary metagenome ERZ746983 (study PRJEB28759, sample SAMN06268863) | compost metagenome | isolation source: single cell | place: USA: California, Emeryville, Joint...
ACCAAGTTCTCTGAAAAAAGCCAATTTCGAAACAATTTATTTTCGAATTGAGGGAAAATCCACCTCGTTGAAAAACAACAATCTCTTAATTGCTCTTACTTTACTCAGTGGATCTTTTTAGCTTAAAAACACTCTCTAACAAATTATTCTCTCTTTCGAATCCAAATTTCATTGATCTTTTCATAACCAGCCAATGCAAATGCAAATCATAATATTATAAGTTCTCATTTTATCGAGAGTGTAAAAATTGAATTTTTATTTGTTGATAGTTTGATCAGAAAGGGTTGATGGTGTAATCAAAGCAAAATGACAGTCGAAATTTTCTTATCCTCCCCTCAGAAAGATAAGTAAATCTTGTTATACGAAGACTTTAAAAAAAATTGTTATGTTTGAAAAACAATCAACCCTCGTAAAAGTTTGAAATTATCATATGCTGTGTATAATAGATTACGAAGCTGACAATTACAAAAAATATGAGAGATCCCTTGATAAATCCAAGAAAGTACAACCACAATCCTGCTCTTGGGAAGACTCGCCTCTTTGAATAAAGAAGTAAGAGAATTACGATTATGATTACTAGATCAGTTCCAAGCTCCATTGCATTAAAAGCAAGTATATTTTCTATCTTGGCTGTAGAAAACTTCCGATAGTTGTGGCTGATATTATACTGCTTATTGTAGACTACAAGCGTGATTGTACTTGAGATCAAAGATGTGATTTCCACGAGTTCAAGGATAAGAAATCTACAGAAAAACTCTTTGAGTTGTTTCAAATGTTTGGATGTTTCTCCACCGAGTTTCAGTTTTTCAAAGATTGAAATGCTTTCTTGCCTTTGCATTCCGCGTTTCGAAGCAGCCCTTTTAAAGAATAATTCCAACAAAAACGCTTTTATTCTCTGTGCAGATGTTGAGGAATTTTTGAAGGGTTCTTGGAATTGATGTAAAATAGCCCCATAAACCAAATAAACAAAGATTTTATATCCAAATTTGATTGAAATAATAATTCCAGCTTGTTCGTAATCTTGTGCTTTGAAATACACCATTCTATAGGGAACTACAGCAAAAATCATTGAGATCAAATGGATGGTTAACCCAGTGAATGGATTTCCGCTCATGTGGTCTAGTTTAATAATGAGCAATTTGAGAAATCCTATTATGATGGGATAGAGAGCTGAAATGATATATACTTGATATATCTTGTCGTTGCTGTACATCTTCTCCACAAGTTCCACATAACCATAGCCAACAAATAATTGGATCAAGAGCAAGGCCAGCAAAAAATGTAGCATTAATCCTCGTCTAATAGGTATTACCTTTAGATATTTCAGCTTATTAAATCTCAATTCGTTTGATAGTTCCTTGAAAAATTTTTGGTCTTGTAGTTGCTTCTCTGATGTCTCAGGCAGTTTTGAATTCTCCAATTTCTTTTGGTTGTCCATTAAATATGATCTTTTTTGGTTCAGCTCTTCAAGAAATTTTTTGTAGATGTTTATCTTGAAAAACATCCCTTTTTCTGCTCGTGAATTCACCATATGCTTGACTTTCTTGGTTCGTAAATAAATACTGTAAATGAATGCACTAAATGGTAAGAGCATCAACTTGCTTGTTAAGTAGAGCCAGCACGATCTCACCTGAGCCTCAAACCGATAATTGAACCCAACGGACAACAAACAAAAAATTAAAATGATAGGACAAGTTAGTGGCCAAATACTCTTGTAGCTGATCGCACTGTTAGTTTCTTCCTCTCTCTTTACCAAAGCACTGAAAGCTCCACCAACGAGCAAACCTACTAGTAATCCATCGAATATATAATGACCCCAAATATGATATTTTGTTCCATCTATTATTTTGTTTTCGGGATATGTATTAGCCAAAAGTGCTGTGAAGAGAGAGATAGCAGTAAGAACTACGAGGTAGCAGGCTATATACTTCAGAATTTGTAACCACAAGCCTGGTGGAGAACGATCACCAATCATTTCCTCGTCAGCATGCATACTAGAAGCGGTCAACCGGGACGGTGAATTGAGTGGTTGATCTGTATCTAAAGGCACAGAGCTCTTGGAAGGTGACTTCTCATTTAATGCTCTCTTTTCTGATCTATCACTATATAATTCGGTTCCAATCTCCGAGAAATTTGGGTTTGCTTGAGTTCTTGTTGGAGAAAGCAGCTCAATGGATGTATGCTGCCTATGATGATGCATAGATCTAAAACGAGAAAATTCAAGTTGACCTTTGTTCGGCAAGGAAATGTGTTGCTCATTTAGAGAATTTGTCTTGTTAAAAGCGGGAGAGTGATTTTGAGTTTCTGACCTTTTGATTCGTATGTCGTCGAAACAAAAGTTACTTTTTTTGCTGAGGATATGACTGGTAGATAACACTTCGTTCAATTCTCCTGGTCCTTTTTCCTCATAGTGTTCTTTGTTTAGAACATCGTGGCTATGAGGGATGCTGTCCGATCTATGTGTAGCCACACCGAGTGACCTCGTTCTATCTCTTGGATAATTAGTTGAGTTATTTTGCATGAAGAGATCCAACGTCTGTATCTGAATGTTTCTCATCTTTGTATTGATGAGAGAATGTTCAACCTGCAAATCAGCAGGAGATATCTTCCCTTCGTCGTCATGAAACCCTAATTTTACTTGTGCGGCATCCTGTTGAGCAATTCTGTCTGAAGGAGCAAGCTCGGTGTTCTTATTTTTCAATATGAATGTTGTTGGGATTTTGTTTGCAGACGGATCCAGGTCTGAGAGATCGTCAAGTTCATTCTGCTTTGTTCTTTCTGAGTAGTTACGAAAGAAACTTGGTTTTTGCATTTTTGTAATCTGAAGAAAGACACTCAATTTTAATCCTAATGATGAGTTTTATCCAAGTTAACGAATTTTTAATTTCATTCTCTCAATTTGTTTCTCGTAAAAAGGCTAAATATCGGAAATTAATTAATAATGAGGTTTTCCAAACACTATTTCTTCAATTTTTTAAAATTTTTTTTCATTTCTCTCTAGTCTGATATGCAAAAGAAGGTTAATCTTTATTTTGATAGCAATCGAAAAAAAGTTCATTTTTCTATTGGATGAATATTATGAAATCGCTCTCGATATTCAATGGGATTAGCTGCAGAGGCCAAATTTAGAGCCTGGTATTTCAGGCACCTAATTGCTATATTCGCAACTAGATTTTCACTCAAGTTGTCATTGTAGAGGCGAGGCTGAGACGCAAATGCTAAATCACAAATCGATTTAAATAATTAAAACTTATCGCATGTAACAAGTTAATGTTTCAATAAAACTTTTAATCTACTAATCTCTGAAAGATACCAGAGAGCCAAGCTAAAAAATGAAATACAGTGATAATGATCTTAGCAGATATCACATTGCTCTTGATGATGAAGATGATGTGCAGGTATGTAAATAAGCAGATGACCTTTGTGTAATGTTGTCAAACTTAGATAACAAAGACCATATTAATGAAAGCTAGCAAAGACAGAACGATGCTTGAACTGCAATTTCTTGAGAAAGTCTTTGAAAGATACGACATTTTTCATGATATGCTAACTTCGAACGACACTGAAATTAAACTCGAAGTTTTGAGAGAATTGCGCTTTGAAGAAGCGCGAAAAGGCAATTTCGTTTTTCATTGGGGTATACACTCTGCTAAAGGTTGTATTTTAGTTTTCAATTTCAGGTGAAACCGGAAAATTATTCTACATGATCTTTAAAGGGTCTGTACTTGTTATGAAGCGTAAGGACCTTATGCGAGGAGGATCTAAGAAATCGATACGGCCTACGATTGGAGATAAAACTCCAAACCTCAGTCCAACTCTCCGAAAATCAGAAAAAGTTGGAGCATTTAGCTTTGATTTGGGGGCACTACTGAATCCGAATGGCGTCATTACTGAAGCTCAAGCTTCTGAACTCTATCCGGAGCACGTTGTGTTGAATACTCTAAAAACTCCAAGCTATTTTGGAGAGATCGCTCTTAGCCAGCTTACTGCAAGGTACTCTTCAAACAAGTTTTTAGACTTAAACCCAAAATTACGATTAGGACAGCATCCGTATTGGCGCGAGAGACATGCTATTTTGCTGTTATGAACCGTTCAACTTATCATCGTGTTTTAGGTAATCCTTAAATTAGCGTTTGTCAGATCATCTCCCAATATTCAACAAGCTGAATGCCAAGAGAGAAAGGTAAAGGAGAAAATAACTTTTTTACAAATGTTCCCAGCGACCAGTCGACTTTCTGAAACCTCGCTTACAGCCATAATTACTCATTTTAACACTCATAATTTGCAACGTAACCAAGTGATCTACCGTGAGGGAGACCCTGCTGATAATTTATATTTCGTTCAACATGGAGAGATCATTGTAATTATTTTTCTCAAAAAAAAGAGAGACTCATCTTTCAATTGCAGTTAAATAAAGAAATAATGCTAAATTCTGATCTTGAAGAGGCTGAGAATGAGCTTACGCCACCAATTCATAAACACAAGCTTTTGAATGAACCTGTTTCTCGACGACTAACTTCTATTTCAAAGCACCAATTTAGTAGCAAAAAAAATATTCGTGTGGCTATTGTTGGGAAAGGTGAAGCCATTGGTGACATCGATTTGGCTTCAAATCCCTGTGTCTATAGTAACACTGCAATCTGTTATTCTCAAGATGCGACAATCTACAGCATCCCGAAAGAGGTTGTCTAAATACTTCATTTTTAGAAATTAATTTATTCCTCATTGATCTATTTAGAAGCTGCTAAATAATTGCCCTGACCCTCAAAAAGTGTTGGGGATTCTTTCGAATCACAAAAAGAAAGACTGGCGAATCGGGATTGAAGAAAAACTATCTCAAGCTAATAAGTTATTACAGTCCTCAATGCAGGAAATAGAAGCGAATAAATTCTCCAAAAGCATCAGTAAAGAAACTGTTTCTCATATGAGTGAGCCACAAACCAAGCGATATTCATCCAGCAACGCAAATGCGAAGAGAGCAGCTATCCACAGGACTGCTATCTCGGAAGCAGGTGAAAGAGAAGGAGAAGAAACTGCTCTACAAAGTAATCGAAAGATCGGGAATGACACTTTTGGGCTTCCCAAGAGGTTTAGATATCCTTTCCCAATCACTAAAGATACGGTACAAAGTGAAAATTTAGACCTTGAAAAAAGTTCATTCGAATTAAAAATTAAAGCCTTGAGCTCGTACCGAAATCAATCTCCCGAAACTGCTGCAAGTCCATTCAAAATTTCAAAAGCTAAAAATAATTCGGAGAGCGAACTTCTATTGCCGAAACCATTACCATTTGTGAAAACGAATCTGAACAAAAAGAAAACTCGTACCCATCATAAAATTCAAATTAAACAATCACATCAAGTGATGCCAAATTATCTGGGGATCTCACCCACACAGACATCAGCCAGCATCCTCGAAAAAAATTTCTTTCTTCAGCATAAAGAAGAACCTTCCGAAACGCTCAAAGATTATGGCGATTTGAAACTAGCATTAAAGAAGAAAGATACCGGTGGCATGAAAACTGTGAATGAGTCATCTCCAAAAGATGGAATATTGATTGGTCCGTCGCCTTATCTTCGCTTGTCTTATTCTCCAAGGCCCATAACCAGCCTGGAATTACCAAGCCCCAAAGTTACTTCAATGAATGAAATTGGAATGCAGCTTACAAAACATTGGGAATCAAAGTATGCTCCCAGCTTGGTCAAACACAATACACTTAGCGTGCTCCATTTGGACGCTGAGCTTGATATAAGATCAGAGAGCATTCACTCAAAAAGTGTGCATCCTTTTCAGCTTGATACTTCACTGACACAAAGCCCTGTTACTCCAATACCGTTATCAAAATTAAAGCCGATACATTCTAGCCAAGGACAACGCAGCTGGTCAAAGAGCAAAAGGCTGTTAAAAATTACTGAAACAAGCACAGCAAAGAGTAAAAGAAACAACATTGCAAGTATGTCTGGAAAAGGCGGTTCTTTCACATCTTTTATTAAAATCTAAGCAAGGTTATTTCAAAGATATATTTGTTAATTTTTATTTAAGAAAATCTGTTGAAATCCCATAGTTTGTTTTCTCTTATAATGTTTGGTTTGCCAACATAACGTTTAATAGAGTTTGATTGATAAATATGGAAATAGAGTCGTAGCATATATTTTCGAGGTCAGCTCTAGGAAAATTAGCACTGTTCTCAGATTCCAGGAACATTGTGTTATCATGTTGATAATAGCATTATCTTTATTTAACAACTAAAACAAGTTGTCCAGTCAAAGAAATATCAAAATTTTAGATCAAACTGTTTCTACTCATACTAGCATCCATATATCCACCGAAACATCTGCCACACTATAACTTTTTCCAAAGTTCTATGAGTGAGTGAATGCGCGTGAGAAGCGATCCATGTCAAAAAATTAATGTGACGCCCTTTTTCAAAGATGACATTTGGGTGTTGGTATCTAGAACTCCATAATAGTAATCTTTGAATCCATAGAGCAAAACCATCCAAAAGCCGAGAACTTTTTCGGTTGGAAAAATCTGTTTACTCTCGTGTTGGACAAAAAATAATTCAAAATTTTTTATGACATAAGATTTGGATGAAATTATTTCAACCCCAAATTATTTTTCGTCCAAAAAAGTTCTAATTACATACAGCATTTGGAATGGACATTTAACATAAAAAAAAATATTATTATTCTATCACTATGAGCCAACTATAAGGATAATCTCCAATCAATTAAAACATTACCTCTTCGGTGCTGATATGTCAATCCCAGAATTACTATCTAATTCATTTTAGAGTCGTTGCCAGGTTTGCTAATTGTCGAGCCTGAAATACACGCTAATATATCTAAATGAAAAATAAGCTCTCAAAATTTGCACAAGGTTCAAAAAACTTCTTTTCAGTTCAAGTTTTGTTGGACTTCTTCTTCTCGCTGGTGTCCTTAAAATATCTCAGATATCAGTAAATGACACTTTTTATGTTAAAACAATTTTTCTTGTCACATTCTAATTTGTGTCGAAATTGAATCCCTCTATTTATTAAAGTGTCTTTCTTGGTCAGCAAAATTGGGATAAATTAGCGTTACGAGATGGGTAAATTTTTTACTTTAGATTGTTGAAGTGCTGTTTCTGAGAGAACTGTGGCGATGTATGATAAATTGAAGCTATGAGAACTCGGAAGAAAATTTCACAGTGCTTTTATTCACGATAGTACATACATACGCTGAAATTTTAATCGATTCATCTGACCTCCATTCAGCCAGCCAACTCGATCACATAAGACAAAAAACGAAGATTTTTCTGGCATGTGGGAGCCTGCTTATGGAAATTTGAAGCATTAAAGAAAAAAATTTTTAATGATCTTTAGGGTTCGATTCCCTGAGTCCCTTAATCACAAAAGTCGTGAATAAAATACATCCAATACAGAGAATTCAGAAGCAGTTAAATAAAGTATTTAATTAATCCTCAGGTTTAGTCTCTTGTCTTGATGCTGAGGATCTGGCAATTGCAATTGTGATCGTAGAAACCAAACTACTTGGGAAAGCACATTTAGAAATGAGGCTAGATTACTTTGCCAGAGTATTTTGATGTATTTTGATATCTAGATAGATTGAAAAATGTTGGTTTATATTCATTCCATTAAAATCATTTTCCTTGAGCAGTGGAAGGAGACAACAATTTAACAAGTTTAATGTCACTATTTATTGAAAAAATAAGAGGAATTAGAATAGAATCTATTATTGTTTCTAATAATCATTTAGAATTATGGTTAATAATTCGAAAAGATCAGTACTATTTATTTTTTTGTAGGTATTCTGGCACTGATAAGAGATTAATTTCAAACTCTTTTTACTTAATTTAAGCGCACCTAAAGGTTCAAGAATTGTGTTGTATTTGCAAGCAATCGTACCTCTACCATTTTATACCATTACACATCCCGCACACGAAAAGCAATCGTTGATTCCTATAACTCCTTAATTGTTAGATGAGACTGCACCAAAGTTATTAATTTTGTTTTGAACTCTTAATTTTCGAAATAATTATAACTTCATATGCACTCACGCTTAAACCGAACACATGTATGAATGAAAGAGAATTTAAACTTTCACGGATCTTCATAGCTGTTGTGAACTTCAGAGATCTCAGAATAACATATAAACAACAATAATATTATGTGATAGTTGAATGGCCAATCAATCTGTTCATTTACAGTCTTTCAAATAATTTAGATATGTAGGTTCATTTTACATCCTTGATTTTTTCAAATAGGTCATCGGTTGAATTAACAGATTGCAGTAAGTTGAAGAAGTAGGTACCTTCAAGAAGTCTATCCTTGACTGCAGCATTTGTGATTACTTGTTTAAAGTCAGAACAGGACATTAGATAGACAGAAAATCCAGAATCTCTCATCGTCATTAAACCCGTAGAATCAATCACCTCCGTTCCTTTCTGGTTCAGAAGCAGAAAATCGTTTTTTTGAAGATCTAACTTGGGGATTATCTTTTGTATTATTTCTCTATTTATGTTTCTGAGTTCATTAAAGGAGTCCACTGGGGTGACATTCTTTTCTTGCTCAGAATTTTTGGTCTTGATAATGTGCGCTTAAAAAGAAAGTTAACTCAGCTTTATTGTGATGATATCTTACACAAATAGAGATTAGTGGAACTTTCGAATTTATTGCTTGGTGAGAGCGCAGGAGATTGGAATAAGGAGTATCGCCTTAACTCTTCAAAATCAAAATCATAATCTCCTATGCAATTCTCATCGATACGACTTCCATCATGACTACTGAATGAAATAAATTGGCTGGCAGATCGCGGAGAGAGAAATTTATCATCGTCAATTGGAATATGCTGGTTAAATTCAACGTTCTTCTCTTCTGTAAACCAAGAACTAAATTTGCTATCTCTCAGTCCAAAGAGCTCCCCTTTGTTAGATTCATTGTCAACCGTCAGATTTTCGAGAGCGAATATTTTTGACAAATTTTCTTTCCTTAGTTCAGGAGAATACTCACCGTGATTTTCATAGTTGCTTCCCAGAGATAATTTTTTCTCCAACTCAGCATGCCAAAGTTGGGTTTCTTTTGTTGATTTTAGGTTATTCAAGGCATTCACCGACATTTCTTTTTTAATTTGTTTTGAATTACGGCATTCAGGTTCAAAATCTGTGGTGCATTGTATTTCTTGTTGTGTATTTGCAGCTTTCAGCTCCTTCTCATCATATTCTTCTTTCTTAATCTTATGCTTTATTTCTTTTAAGATATTCTGCCGATTAAGATGACAAAGCAGAATTGAAAGATGAATATTGATCAATTCAAAATACCTCATGGTCTGACTTTTGAGACAAAGTTTGGTGGAATTCTGTGGAATTTCTTTTTTCTTTTCTATGTGATTTCAGATTTTCTGACAGTCCGTTTATCCTCTGAATTGAAAATCTGTTCAAGTATTTCGGCAGTGGCTCTGTCAATGTGAATCCAAATAGAGATCTTGGCAATTCATCGATCAAGCTATTCTCAGACGTAATAGTATCTTACTTGTTCGCTTTTTTCGAAAAAAGGCTCCCTACAAATAGCTGAATTTGAGAGTAATTTTAGATGAGGTAGTGTAAATAGAATTACCGAATTATGCAATTTGTTTTTATTCGCTCTCTTTGCAAAAAGTTTTTTGTAAAAATCACCTCAAAATACAAGTAGTCAGCAGTGTTAATACATAGATATACTCTGAAGATCTTTCCGCGTTTTCCCGAATACCACGAAACAATCAAATTTCACATGTATCTAATTCGTAAAAATAAATAAATCAGAGATTCACATACAACAACAATACCTTTTGTTTCACAAGTTGTAGTACGTTTGCATCATAGGTAAAAATTACTAGCTGATAGGAAGAATGGATCAAACGTGCAAGTTGATTCTGAAAGATATCTAAAATTTGTCCTTTCAACAGCTTGATATCTTGTGATCGCTCAATCTTTTTAAGTACAAATATATCATTCACAGTATTTACTATTTCAAATATTGCAAGTTTCTCAAGATTCCTGGGTCCATCAAACTTTTGAGAGTGTTCTTCTGGTTCAATAGTCATAGCAAAACTTCGAGAGCCTAGCAATTTTGAGTGAGCCAATTTTGAAGAGAGAGAGAAAGAAAAAAGAGAACGATATTTTCTTACTTTTCGGCATTATTATTTTTTAGAAATAGAACAACACTGTTATTATATTACTACTTATTTCAGAGAGCTGATGTTATAAATCGTCTTCTCCAATTCTTCAAGGACATCTTACAATTTTCAATTTTACAAACTTATCATACGGCATCATAAGATGTTGGGAAACACTATTTATATTACTACTAATAGGAGCTGTACATGCAAAAATTCAGAAGTAACCTTTGTTTTTATCTATACTTTTTGAGGGAGGAAAAAAGTTATGAGAAGTTGTCAAGGCTATGCTCTATAAAATTTCCCAGGATATCTGATATACCACAAGATGCACTGATCTCTCCACTAAAAAACAAGAAATGACTAAATTGGAGCGAAAGCAACAGCAATAAACCAGAATGGAGAACAGTGTGATTCATGACTTTAAACTCATAGTTTTTTGCTTTATGATAGTACCCCAACTAATTTTCCCGATTTGTACTTTATTTACTACTTGGTATTAGTAAATTTGGAACGGATAATTTTTCGAAAAATGTAAATTCAACAAATGTTTTTTAAAAAGGCAAAAATAAAAAAAAGAAATATGTTCTTTCAAATTTAAAATGGCTAAGAAATAATTTGGAGGAGAGCTTTTGAATTGTTTGGGGTCTCCAAGAAAGTTCTGGTATTTTGTTTGTGAATGTGACTCAAAGTATTGGGAAAAAATGTCATCAGAGCATATTATTCTTCTAAGATTACACAGTATAAGGACTTGATATTGAGGAGGGTCCACTCATAAAAGTATTTTTAAGAATTTCGTTTTGCTGAAAATTAATTAATTCCTTACCAATGAAAAGACAGCTAATTTCACCCAATGCTAACTCATCGCTAAAAGGCCAGTCCTGGAAAATTGATAGCAAATCTCTATTACAAAAAAGAAAACACATATTTGTGAGAAAACCCCAGGAGACTCATGCCTTTCACAAAAATCAAATACATTACCAACAACTTTTTTTGTATAATTTCCTCTTCCTGAAGTTAATTTTCAATGCCAAAGAGATGTTTTCCATAGTGGCAAAATTTAAAGAAAGCAATCTTCTTAGTGCAGAAGCATAATTAATGATAACATTTAGATTTTTCAGAACAATCAGATCCCTCGTATGTTCAAGAACTTCTTTGAAACAAGTACATTCGTTCAATAAAACGTTGTTAGTAGGACCAGTAGGAAAAAAACTAATGGGAAACTCTTCTATGCTATTATTTATGTTCCTGGATTGTATAAGTTTCTATATTCCTGTATACAGATCTTCCAAAAAAACAAAAAATCGTGAAAATAGATCGAAATAATAAATGATTTGCGTTTAAATATATATACACACTATTTAGGACATTCGCATTTATTGGAATTTTGATAACATTTTAAACAATGCATTTGTTTGCATTTGGGACAATCAATGTGGTCGTTTGCATAGCATTTAATTTTATCGAAGAGATTTGAACATCCATATGTTGGGCAGTAAAAAAAGCGTGGTGTGTCATCGGAATCAAACATTTTAAAACAGAGCATTTTGAACTTCTGAAAGGATTCCTTGCTAAGCACTCGATGAACATCGCTGGGAGCAAGTTCAAAAAAGCAATCACTAGAAGGACATTTCATATCGATCTTATGATCTGCTATTCCCTTCATTAGTTTCAATTCAAGACATTTCGAACAAAATCTGTGGAAACATTTCAAAACTATCGGAGTTCCTGATGAAGTTGCGCAGATTCGGCAAATACACCTCACATTCACGTTTGCTCCCTGATTTTCTTTTCCCATTTCAAGAAAGGCTCTGCACGTAAGAGTTCCAGCGGGAGTTACAAAAGGAGTTTGGGTCCTTGAAGAAGGCCTCTTAGTTAAGGACCCTATTTTATCTTTTTCAGTTTCTTTTAATGCAAGAGCTTCAATTTTTGTGAGTCGTCTAAAAGGCATTGCATTATTTTCGTCAGCTTTTGGCGTTTTGAATATGATTCTGGTTCCTTTCCGAACTTTGCTGGTACTTGTGCCAGAAGATGAGAATCCATAATGGTTGAATGGAGTATTGACATTGAGCGGCGTTAAAATTCCCACTGTTGAAGGCCGAATATGTTCAAATGGCTGTTTGGGAAAACGATTAGATTGATTCATCGACATAACGGTCAAGCTGGGAGAAAGATAACCTCCTTTGTTTGCTGCTTTGGGCGTATCTTCTACGAATGAATTACTCCCATGCATAATTTTACTTATCATCAGACTTAATTTTGTTTTTTGGCTTGAACTCTTTGTCTCGTCTTTTTGGGAGCTCTTTTCTGTTGTAATGGTTAACTTTGGAGATTTGAATCCTTTTAGCCACTCCAAATCGAGAGGATTTCTATTTTTTATGTCAATAGAGTACTGGAAACGCTGCTTAGAAGAAGTCATCGTAGGTCCTGCAAGCTACCTGGTTGAATATTATGATAATGTGGTTATGTTTATAAAATTTATTCGTCGGATAGTTATTTTCAAATTGATTCTTCTCAATAAATAAACCGGTTGGTTTTTGATACCGACCAAAATCTCAACGAATTAAACAAGTTTGGCAGAAAAAGGTTTAATGAAATAAATTGTGCCCGCATCTGGTGCAACAAAACGAGGAAAATTCCTTTTAAAGTAAGAGCATTTCGACTCTATTATCTGTTCGAATTTTTACGCTTAGCTTATTCTAATATTATTTTCAAGGTTGGCGTTTACCTTTGAATTCGACTTTCTATGTTCAATTCAATTCTCATTAATTTTCGAGCTCTGAAAGATATTCCCATACCTTTATGACTTGAGAGTGCCAATGTGTCTCTGCTTCTGGGTTGATGCACTCAAGGATGAACTTATTTATTTAAATTCTATAAAGTGGCGATGCCTTTCCCAGAAAAGAAGAGCCTTGATTTTAGATAGTTTGAGAAGTATTCAGACGTCCCAACGAGATCTCTTCAAACACAAAACGAATGCGCGAAAAAAAGAGAGCCACTTATTTTCACCATTGGAAAAGTTGCACCACATATTAAATAAGAGAACTATCAAACGAATCTTTAGTATTTGTGAACATTTAAAAAATTTTGTAATCTCAAATCTTGAATTTTGGTAACATTTTTCAGAGTATGTTGGGGAGAGTCATTTATTTTAGGGAACAGAAGATCTGCTCGGGATAAAACTTCTCAAGGATAGAATGTTCACTTTTAGTTTTCAGCCTCTCCATCAGTACTCTTAGTTGCTGAAGTTGAGTAAATTTCTTTTCGAATGAAAAAGTTTGCACATCTAACTGATTACTGGAATCGAAAAAATTCGTTTCGAAAAGAAACAATCTATTTTAATGACTATACGGGAGTCGTCGACAACATTGAATAGCAAATTATTCGAAATTGTTTTTTTTTTAGCATCAAACAAGTCTTGCAATGTATGAATCGAAAGAAGGTAAAAGAGGAGAATAAAGCTTGTAAAAATTATTATTTCGTTTGCTTGAAGAGTTTGAGACTCCGGAACCAGTCACTCAAAAGCCAGCAGAAAAACCACTGTTAACAAGCGATGAAATGAAAGGTTTGCTCCTCCTCTTCTGAAATTTTAAATTAATCCTAATTAATGCAGAGAGGAATCGATGTCAAGTCACAGGTAACTAAAAACAATTTCCAAGTCGACTGAGTTCACTATTTATTTATCAACTCTAAATAATTTAGAAACAAATAACATGAAACTTCTCAAAACAAAAGCATTGGGAGCTGCGGAACAATCTGTTGGACTTGGAAAAACTGTGAAGCCAATATTCTCGCTGTCTTTAATTGTGTATATTAGTTGCTAAAGGACACTTATCATGCTGCGAGATCTCCCCAATTTAAACATAAAGCACAAGGCTATCTCTCAACGATCGGCTACAAATCTTTGGGCGCTTGCCGCTTTGCTTATGGCAAAATAAAAGATTCTGCTATTAGAGCAAAAATGAAAATAGATGAGGAAGGAGCTGCGGATTTTGGAAAGGAAACTTTGGATACAGCAGCAGGGATCGGTATTGTGATTATTGACAAATCCTTCGAAGGCATAAAAACTGCCTACCAAAACACACAACAAAAGGGATTAACTGAATACACGAAGGAGGTGACATGCAAGGGAATTGATGCTATCGCGGGAGTAATTTATGATTTTTATACAATTCTAATATTTCATTAGGGATTGCAAAAAATTAAAGACGCTGTGACAGAGAAATCTGAGGAGCAAAGTACGTCAGCAGGGGTTGGAAAATCTGAGAAACAAAAGGATGAAAGAGTTATAGATGTACAGATTCAAGCAACCTCAGAGGGAAACATAAAGCATCACAGTCTCGAATAAAAGAAAAAAGTGTTCTGGAATTTAGAGAACAATGTATAAATAAAAATCCTATTTTGGCATGTGGTATATATATATTAGGTTTCTGAGACGAGAAGGTGAAAATGCTACGATGATACAGCAAAATAATATCATATGATTGTATCGATATAATGTGAATTCACAAGTGCATTATTGATTTAACAATAATCTCTCAAATCATTTTTGAATCGGCGATTAGATTTACGATCAATGTCCGATGTTTATGTCAGAACATGAAATTAGGTCATTTTCATTTTCCCTCAAACAGGACGCTCTCCTATTTAAACATCAACTGTATTATACTGACTGAGTCAGTACATCAGTTATGTCAGTGAAGGAGAGCTTAAACTCAAGTGAAAGAGGTTTTAAGATGACGTTAGAATGATTATTGTCTTTTGATGCGGTTTTTGCCAGTAAAGGTTATCATTTAAATATGTGTAGAAATTAGAACAATAAAAAGACAAATATTCATATTTCTGAAATAAATTCCAATTTTCATCAAGCTTGAGCAAATCAGTGCTATGGAAAAGGCTGTTGTAATTGGTAAGGAAGATTCTTTAATATAACAGCAATCAGTATTATTTATTAGAGCAAAAAGATAGTACTGTTGAAATGAATGAAATCAAACCTGACGATGTTGACTCAAAAAGCATGGTCCAACAAAATGAGGATGTTATTCATGCTAAAGAAACAGAGACAACTACAACAATAGATCCAAATCTTAAGTTCTCACCACAAAACGGTATAAATATGGGGGACGTTAATGAAGGTGAAATAAATATGGTTAACCTCTCTGACTGAGATTTTCATAGATAAACCCGTCGACGAAGCGGCAGCTTTCGTAACGAATTTAATAGATAAAGCAGGAGAAATTGCAGTTGAAGTACATGACAATATTGAGAAAAAAGGTCTCGTTGAGTACGTAAAGGAGCTTTCTTACAAAGGAATCGCTGCTATTTCAAAAGTATTATTTTGCTCTCTGCTTTTTTCTCTGACAGGGAAAACAATCTTCAAGTTTCAGGCATTTCTGGGTGACAATGCAGAACCTTCAACAAAAGAGCAGGTTGTGAATGAGCATAGAGAAGAAGAACTCGATTGAAATACATAAATACTTTCAGGACTCAGCATCCACTCCACTATAGTTAAAAGAAGATTTATTCTCACAACTATGAGGATAAAAATCAGCAACAAAGTTGAATTTTTTAGCAAGGAATTAATCGTCTAAAGATAAGGAGCGAATAATTATTATTATTGACTAGGTGGTATGTATCTGAAGTTGTACAAATTTCATTGAGTATGAAGTGGTTTTTATACTTTGTTTGTTTCGAGAAATAGGTCGCTCTATTGGATTAGGTAAAAGTGTCTTTTTCTCTTCTTTTCGATCTTGAAAGTGAACCCAGTTCCAATTAGTGCGAATTGTTATTTGTGCTGAAAACTCAATAAGATGAAATAAAATTGCTGGAAATTTTGCGAGAAAGAAGGGGGAAAAGCAAATCAATCGCAGTCGTTCAATTGAATCGAATCTGAACAATGAATCGCTTTCCTATCTTATAATTATTCGGCTTACTCATTGAAAATTACATTTTGCGATTTCTTCACAAAATTTGGGGCAATGTTATTTTGAAACAAACTTTATCAAAAAGAGCTGTGTCGGCAATTTAATGAAAAAAATCAGATTAATTTTTCTCTTTGCGATGGCCATTACACTGGTCTATGGAAGGCACTCCTATCTTCACCAGGAGCGCGACCAGTCAGGGCCCACAATAAATCAAACTCAGCATTGGTTTCATGAACAAAAAGTCGACCATTTTAATCCACTGGATAATAGAACCTACTCACAAAGATTTTGGATGATAGATCAGTACTTTGATTCATCCCCAACCTCGACATCTCCAGTAATTTTATATATTTGTGGAGAGTATACTTGCAGTGGGGTCCCCGGTGATCGCCTCTTTCCGATTCAGTTGGCAGAATACTATAAAGCTCTCATATTGGTTCCAGAACATCGATACTACGGAAAATCGATTCCTGTCAGCGATTTTACTGTCGAAAATCTCAAATACCTGACCGTCGCACAAGCTTTGGAAGATCTCGCCTATTTCGTTCATTGGTGCCAAAACAATCCTGATCTCAAGATCGGACCGAATCGTAAATGGATAGCGTACGGAGGGAGCTATCCTGGCGCACTTTCTGCGTGGTTCAGATATAAATATCCTCATTTAACTGCAGGTGCAGTGGCATCATCATCAGTCATTCACGCCATCAGTGATTTCGGCGAATTTGATCACCAAGTTTATCTCTCAATGATGAAAAGTGGAGAAAAATGTGTCGTCAACATGCAAGAGATTAATAAATATGTTGAAACTATCCTGGACTCTTCTGAAAAGAGTGCAGAAAAATTGAAGGAGGAGTATGGATGTTCCAAGCTGCCTAATGATGAGTTTCTCTGGTTCTTTGCTGATGCAATTGCGGAGACTGTGCAGTATGGCGGCAGAACAAAATTGTGCCAACTTTTAGATGCTCCGACACTTGAAGAGCGATATCACAATATCCAGCAACTGGTGAAAAATCAAGCTACTCCAAGTGATTACGGGACTTACTATCTAAAAAATACGACCATCGATCCAGATAATGATGGTGGGAGGCAATGGACATGGCAATTCTGCTCAGAGCTTGGAGCATTCAACACTAATTATAAAGACCCTAAGCAATCAATGCGTTCGACAAAGCTAAACATGACTTTCTGGCTCGCTTATTGCGAAAGAGTTTTCGGGCTTCCAATAACACCTCGAGTGAGTGAGGTTAACAATGAATATGGAGGTCTCAGATTAAATGTAAAAAATTTAGTTATTGTGAATGGATGCGAGGATCCTTGGCAGGGAGAAAGTTTGCTTGTTAGTAAAGGCGATGTTCTGAGCTACTATGTCGACTGTAATGATTGCGCCCATTGCGTTGAATTATACACGCCAACACCGGATGACAGTTGGGCTTTGCAGTTGTCAAGAATTAAAATTTATTATAACTTCGATAGATGGATTCTCGAATGAGTGTATTATCATTTCATACATCTATGAGACAAAAAGTTGAGAAATCGAATAAAAGTATCAAATGAAAATGATGATAATAATAAGCTTTTCTTGTGGGGAAAGGTTTCAAATTAGTTTTAGCTTGATTCTAAGTGATTATCATTCATGGAGAAAAAACAACGTCGCATAGTGGAAAAAACCCTCACTCCTTCATGTGAGTTGAAAGATAGATGGAGCGAAGCGGCTTGGTCTCAAAGTAAAGTAGCAAAATGATATGAGATCTCTTTTATTTCCCAATCTTGTTTTCGCTATAGCGAACTAAAAAATGACAACAATTCTACCCAACAGAAATTATGCACATATCAATTTAGACTTATAAATTCTAATGACTATTTGTGAAACACTCACCTTCGAAAACCTAAGATAACTGTCTGATTCAACAGAAAACTCAGGATTTTTATTTCTCGAACGAACGTTAATTTATTTTATCCTATCTCATTCTGAAAGACAAATATGCAGAAACTCAAAGTAAAAGCTGTAATACCATCATATGCGGAATATTCATACCAACCACACGCAAATTTGAAGAGGCTATCAAAGTCTCTCAAGAGTTTTTCAGTAAACATCAAGTCTCAAAAACCACCCAGCGATTCAACGTCGAACGAAATCATCTCAAAAAATAACTCCAGTAGAAGCAACAACTTCGCTGAAAAGATTCGAAATACGAATCCAAAAAAGCAAGACCAGCCTGATACTCACGAATTTTGCGATGTATATCAGGGTCTTACAATTCACGCTTACGACACTCATTCCACAATTCCTTCCTTCACTTCTTGTGAAAACTATTCCGCCTCCCATGAAAGTAAGAGAATTCTAAAAAATACGAATCAGCAGGCCTTACAAGAAGAAATTCTACAGCGCGATGTTATAGTATGTTTCAATGTTCAAAGCTCCCAGAAGCAAATACTCCCAACAATTCATACTGAATTCAGCACTCTGGAAACGGAAGAAAGGGAAGTAGTTTTCTTGGATATTGATCTATCGTGTAGTTTTCTGCGAAAAATTCACGTCTGCAAGCCAGAGTTCTTTTTTTTACCTCTGAAGTTGCTCAATGATGATATGATGCCAGATCTTGAAGAAGATTCCATTGAATATGAATATCTTGATTTAAATAGTTGCAGCCCCGGAAATGCATCAAGGGATATCATCCTTGAAGTCGATGAAGAAGAAGAGTCTGGATTTCAAATTAAATTATCTTTTTGATTCGTCCAACAAGACAGTCAAATCCAAGGGATACAACAATTCAGTAAAACAAAGGCAGGGATTAAATCCAAAATCGTGCTGACACTTTAACGTAAAGGATAAGGTATAGTGGCTAAGATTTTGAAGTGCTCTAATTCTACAATAAGGAACGTACGTAACAATAAATTTCTGCAATTAAATTTTTTCCAACCTTATTCTATTGCAAACTTCCATGATGCACAGGCAAGAAAAAAACGAAAAACTACTATCTTTGAGTGTATGTATTTGTTTTGGTTGATCGTCTAGCCCATAGAGTTGCTGATTTAACAACTTATTTCCATCACTGCTTTCTCGGTTTACTTTTTTTAATTTTTGCTATTTTTTTAATGCCACCTTCAACTGATAATAACGCCAGGACAATGAACTACAGAGTGTGGGAATGGGACAACAAACAAACAAAGAAATATATATCTATATCTTATATATTAAGTAAGCCTCATAATTCTTCAGAAGGTTTCGGATCAATCCAAGGGTAGGAGACTAAATTTTTCAACGATTCCATAAAATCTCCATAACTCGTTGCTCCATACACATGGATCGGTTTATGCTTTTCTCCTTTTTTGTAAAATTTGAATGATGGGAAGCCTTTTATAGTGACATTCGCAACTTCATTTGTTACTCCATCGATTTTCGCAAATATGAGATTAGGATTTACTTTGAGATCGGAAGCCACCTTTTCATATGCAGGAGCTACTTTTTGACAGTTATGGCACCCAGGGGAGTAGAATTCAACAAGAACGTCTTGATCATTGTTGATCTCTATCTCTTCGAAGGTATCATCAACTACTTCATAAATAGGACCCTACTTTTCCT
>ENA-UOTZ01001145-UOTZ01001145.1-compost-metagenome-genome-assembly--contig:-NODE-1145-length-19610-cov-20.553678_pt1 | contig 19610 bp, 10 predicted proteins | sample MGYA00238144_ERZ746983 | MGnify/ENA primary metagenome ERZ746983 (study PRJEB28759, sample SAMN06268863) | compost metagenome | isolation source: single cell | place: USA: California, Emeryville, Joint...
GATCTCTGGAAGAAGACCAAATACGACCTCACCATCGTCGAAAAGTTCAGAGAAAAAGCTGGCGGTTTCACTGCTTAGTTTTTTATTAGTTATGTGTTTCTAATGTCAAATTAGAAGTAAGGAATCTCATAGGGCCAATTTGATCGTTGATCTCTACATAATCTTTTGGGCTTAAAAAGAAAAATTACCACGAAATAAAAAGTGTTTCTTTATTTTCCAATAAGCCGTCAGCAAACTGCTTGGGAAGGGATGTTGCTCTCAAAGCACTAAAAAAACTAAAATAAAAAATAGCAATTAAATGTAAAAAAACCTTTTGAGTAAGAGGTAATAGATTAGGGTAATTTGATGACTTCACTTTCTTTAGTGAGCGAATGATTGATTCCGGCTCATTACTAATGAGTGAATGATTAACTCCGGCTCATTACTAATGAGCGAATACGTGACTCTGGCTCATTACTAATGAGTGAATGATTAACTCCGGCTCATTACTAATGAGCGAATACAATGACTCTGGCTCATTACTAATGAGTGAATGATTGACTCCGACTTATTACTGAGGAGGTTTTTAATGTGAATAAAATATAAATCGTATTAGTTTATTTTTTCGTCGAAGTATATCAATGACTGATGGTCCGAAGGCTGAAGGGTTTGAGCTACAAGAAACAGCGAGTCTCGAAGATGAGAGGGATTTACAGGTGATTTATTTGGTTAGAGATAAAATATAACTCAGAATCTCAGACAGTGAAAAAAATCCTTGAGAAACCCACGATTTCACGCTCAGAGCCAGAGCTTAGATTTGTACGAGCTGCACTCAAATCCATCAAATACACAGATGATATGCTGAATCCACTCGATGAAGAAATGCAATTAGCCATATTGCGAGAATTAAAAGTACAAACTCAACCTGCAGGCAAATGTGTCTTTGAGTCAGGTAAGATCAAACGAATCTGCATGCACTATTTCTAATGTCTATATCAATAGGGAGCTTGGGGAGACATTTTTATATGCTTCTCAAAGGATCTGTTTATATCCTGGCGAAATGTGATTTGAATCGAATAGATTATAAAGAAAGAATGCAGATGGAAAAGAAGAACAGTCCGCAAAGGGAAACAAAAGAAACTCAAAACATAGATCTGCAAAACATTGAGGAAAATAATCAAGGTGAAGAAGAGAACGACGCTGTCTCTGACATAATCGACGAATCACCTTCTTTGAGGAAAGATAGCGCAGTTGGTTCACCTTATAATACGAGTATCAATTCAAGTCCATTGAATCGTTCAGGAAAACGAAAGGGAACAAATCAAAAAAATCTCTCGTTTAAGTTGAGTCTTATGCAAATGCAACCAAACGAGCCGCAAATTATGAGCGAGCAACAAGTGATTCTTGATTATCCTGATCATACATTACTTGCAACGCTTCATGCGCCGAATTATTTTGGTGAAATCGCGCTGAATACACAAACGCTGAGGTACACACACAATGTAAGGTTTTGACGTTAATATGCTATTTCAGAACGGCGACTGTGGTTTGTAGAGAAGAGTGCGTGTTCGCGACGATTACTGGATTAACTTACAACAGCGTGTTAAGTATTTCTCATTCGATGGCCATGGTCTGACACTATTGATAGCTGAGCAATTTGGCCAGAAACATAAAGAGCAGTTGGATCTTTTTCTCTCTGTTCCGATCTTCAAAACTTGGCAAATGGGAGCGTTGTCTGCGGTGATGAGAGGCGCAAAAGAAAGAGTTTTTCAAAAGGGAGAAGTGATTTATAGTGAAGGAACCGAAGCAAAAGTATTTTATCTGGTACGATCTGGCGAAGTGGAGGTAATAATGATCTCTCTTCGTTAGTATTTTTCTTGACTGGCAATTTTTGAAAACTTAGCTGAAAAAAACGGTGAGTATCCCCAGGACCCAGAGCGAAAAGAAATTGCTTGCACCAACGACGGTAAAGGAGAATTTTCAAGAGAAAGAGAAGTATAAAGGTATAAACTGGATATGGAAAAAACAGCTTGAACCTAAACATACTCTCCGAGTAAGCGATTATGGTGCAAACAAATCATAATTTGAGTTCACAAAAAGGTTGCGCTGCTAAGCAGAGGCGAAATTTTTGGGCACAAGGAGCTCGCATCTCGTGAGAGAAAGTATGAGCATAGCTCTGTGGCCTGTGGCAGGGTTTTTCTGTATGAAATCGACAGAAGCGTATATTTTGTTAACTTATATTGAATTGCTCTAATTGTTTTTTTAACAACAAAAGACGTTTTTTTCTAACGCAAGGTTTCTTCAAGGCTTGCTGCAAGATCTCAGAGAGGTTGACTCGAAGCAACTTTGGCGCCAGGGACTTCTGAATGACATCTCTCAACAAACCCTCGAGAGAGCGAAAGAAATCAGCAAACAAAAGGAAAAAGCAGCTCTTGGAGTGCAGGCAAGCGACAATTTAAAGGTTAAACTGTCTCAGCATCTTCATAAATCAGAGGAGCTCGAAAAGACGTCAAAATCCAGAGAAATCAGAGCTTCGCAGATAATCAACCCAAAGGATCCTAATCCTTTCGACTTAAACTCTTCAGAAATTCCTTTACACGCTGTGCTTGCGAAAGAGCTTCCAAGGAAATATCAAAGAATGCTCTCGGAAAAAAACTTAAAAGGCGATTCTTCTGTGGTCAACGCGACTCCCAATATCAAACAGCTCATTCTAAAGGAAATTTATAGCACAATGCGGCAGCAAAAAAGAAGTGAATCCGTTGACCCCAACTCCAGCGACTTGCAAACGACAAAGCACCACGAGTCCACTCGTATAGAAAGAACTGAAAACAGTATGGATACTAGCAATCTAAAGGCATTTCATCAATTTCGTTTCTCTGAACCAGCGAAAAGAGAATCAACTCAAAGCGATATTTCTGAAATAAAAGACCTTTCCACTAAAGGGAGACACAGCGTACGTTTTGGCGCTGAAAATGTGCACGACTTGAGTCAGAAACGTATTAAAACAGAGGCAATGGAGACTGAAAGAGAAGTTCTCCAAGGTATGAAAGAGTTTACTTCAGGTGGGAATATTCATTTGAATGAGAGAAATCTGGCCAGACATTATCGCGGAACCTCATCTTCTAATTCATACTTAAGCCCCACTCCTTTGGGCTTCGGCTCGTCTACCTCACGTGCAGGAATTGGAAATCTAAGTTCGCCGAGGAGATTATCTCCGCATCCTTATGGACAACCTTGGGATGGAAAGACTATATTTTCCAAAGGATCCGTTGACAGATCAGAACCTCGTCCAGTCCTCGTGCTGAAAAGACTCGAAACAAATGACCCTGAAAAGATCCTTCTATATAAGAGACTCGGCATCTCATCAGTAGAGGTCTCTAGAGAAATAAGCAATCTTTCTGTGCGTCTGAATACTAGTACTAAAACACTTAATTCTCATGTAGCGGCTGTTGCTGAAGAAAAAACAAAGAACAAGCTCGCCAAAGATAGTGACTTATCCCCAAAAAAGCCCGAAAAGTTTCATCTTCCGAAAATTTTGAAAAAGCCTAATAGGATTTCTCCATCTAAGATTCATGTTAATACTTTAGATATATCAAAAGTTGATGCTATGTACTACATGTAACTATATTTTTCCTGTGTATTTGAGCAGCAAAGGTTTAACAAAGTTTTTGTGAGAGTTTTCCTTTAACAATGCTGATTTATTTGATCTTGAGTCTATATCAGTACCAATCCTAAGCAGAGAGGAAAGATTTAATTTTTTCAAACAAGATAAACCAACTCTTTTTGCGGAATTAGCCCGAAATAGAAAGATATGGGAGGTAAAGTTGTGATGAAGTGAGAGGGATGATCGAGAATTTATTTACTGATAGGACTCTGTACAGGCCCGAAGCCAACAACTGATACAAGAAAGGATCCAACGTTGTTTTCGATCCAAATTAACAATGTGAAGTACGACGTGATCAATGGAGATATATGTTTTGAGAAAGTGGACGCTATTGGTATCTTAATGCATCAATAAAGTGCCGTTAATCTGGTTCTCAAAAGTCAATTCTGCGAATTCACAGCTGGTTCATAACACAGGTATCTCAAGTTCAATAGTCACCAAGGGAGGAAAGTAAGGAGTTAGCTGCCTGAACTTGTTGTTCATTAATCATAGTGAAATTCAGGATGAGAGCACGAAATTTGTGCAAGAGAACGGCTCATGTAATCCTCATATTCAGAACTTGCGCATTCATGCTGAAATTAACTTAGTGATCGTAGGAGATGCCGTGTCTACAGGAGCTGGAAAACTAAATTGCAAGTTTATTATTCATGCAGTGCTTCCAATCTGGATCGGTGTAAATTAATGCTAACGACATTATGGAATTCTGATGGGTTTTTAGGGAGAAGCCAGGGAAGAAGAGAAATTGGGACAAGCGATTAGCAATGCGTAAAATAACCAGATAATGATGATTTATCTCATAGTAACATTGAATGAATGATTTTCTAGTCTAGTCAAAGCTGAGGAGTTAAAAGCGCAATCTATTGCCTTTCCAGCACTGGGAGGAGGAATATTTGGATTTCCAAGGGACAAGGCCGCAGAAGTTACTGTTTCTAGCTGTATGAGGCACTTCATCGAAGTGGAAAATAGTTCGCTTAGACAGATTAAATTTGTTAATTTCGACCAAGCTACGGTATTTATGCAACCTGCTTCTCTCTCTCATCAATTTGATTTGGGACAGCTTAAATTTTTCGAACACGAGCTGAAAAAACAGCAAGAGGGGAAGAAATTAGAAACTACAGCTGATATGACTCAAATCAAAGAGAGCCAAAGTAATGAGGGTCCACACATTGAGAAACAAGCGCTTATGAAGAAAGCGGAAGACGCAAAACAGCATGAGGAACAAAATAACTTAATTGGACTTTCAAGCAATAGTGAAGAAACCAAAGAGCAACCAGCAGCTAAAGATGAAGCAGCTCATCAAGATGAGTCTCATGAAAGCAATTCAAATAAAAATGCTTCTCATCATGATGAAGTTAAAGAGCCAGAAGAGCAAAACTCTGTCCGTCTCTTAGGAGTCGACGAAAAAAAGCAGATTGATGATAACTCAGGAGTTGCACTTTCTACAGAAGTTACAGACCATCAAACTGAAGATAAGCAGCCTCTTCTAAAAGAGGAACTCCCTACACATCACGACGAAGTCAAGCATGTAGAGACGACAAACGTGGACGCAGCCTAATATAATAGTAATAAGAGCATAATGATTCTTAGTCATAATTTGCGAGACCATAATTCTTAAATTCCAGAGTAGTTAGCTGAAAATTTGCGCTTTTGAAGAGTAATATCACAATATAGGGTATATAAAGGGAGTCTCTAAATGATGATAGGCTTGACTCACGCTTCATTGTTTCTTTTTATTTTTCTTTGTTCTTGAGAAGTGACGAAAAACTAATAAGAAAACTAATTTTTTCGAAATATAGTATGGATTGACTCATGGCTCGTACGTAGTACCAAAACAAAACTATTATGAATGAAGATCTAAACTACGATCATACTCCCAAATTTTCAAAGAAAAATACTAGTTCTGAGACAGGAGCAAGATTTATAGCCTCTCAATGGGTGGGCATCTGCCAAAAACTTGGATTTCTGATTCCAATGATGTGATTTATATTTTAGTGATTGCGTTCTTGAACCAACTCTGGAGTACGGATTCAGAAGCTTATTATTTTGAACTTAAAATTCAGGACATCAGAATCTTATTAAAGCTTTTGTTCTACTTCTCGAGTTTATTTTAATCGATTACGTATTTCAAATTCCAATAGCCTTTGTAATCTACCAAACGCCAGAAATATAGAATCACTCTCAGAAAAAATTTTTTCTTTTGCTAGATGGATAACTCAAACCACACTGATATCCTCTCAACATCTGAGATGGCACTCTCTAAGGATGAGTACGAAGAGGGTATCTCAAAGAGTGTTGAAACAAACGAGGATTACCTTTTGAAAAACGTTTCTAATCCATGTGAACCTGAAATCCAAGACCAACTTACTCATATAGAGAAATCTCACTCTTTCCTTCGTGTCTTCAAGGAAATGGAAGCTCCCTGGCATAAATCAAACTTCAATTTGACTGCCCATACCAAAGACACAGAGACTCAACCTTCTTCAAAGCCGGTTATGCTGTCTCAAAATTTCTGCCAACCTGCAATGAGCGAAGAAGATGAAGAAGGAAGTCGAGTCTCCTTCAGAAATTTCCAATATAAAACATCTAAACCAGTTTTGCCTTCAAAGGAAGGAGCTTCTTATCTACCAAACAGCATGTATATAAAACAAACAGAATCACCAAGCTTTTCAATGGAATGTGAAGTCCAAGACTTGCCTTGCGCAAAGACTAATATCCTAGCGAGATTATCCAAGAACGTCTCGACTCCAATGTACTCACATCAAGGAGCAATTAAATCAGATCTGAATAAGCCTGAGTTGGTACAAGAAAACTTAAACTTACTGCCATTACAACCGGAATCAGAGGAGTTTTTCAATGATTATGCTATCCTCTCGGCCTTCGAGCATAAAAATAGCAAAATGATTGAATCTCATCCACCATCTGTGAAGTCGATGCTTAGCTCTGTTCCCATTCACAGCAGCAGCATAGGCTTAACAGCTGAGGATTCCGATGAATACACATCAAACTACCATACACTTGCTCGCTTGGAGAGTAATACCTCAAAGCCAATTATTAATCAGCAGCTCGTTTATTCCACCCAGACAAGCGTCACCCCAATTCAGTTCGCTTCTAACCCAAGCATTGCTTTTATGGAAGAAGAGCACGATGATCTGCCATCGAAATACCCTGCTCACTTTGACAAAAGAATTTCTCTCATCCCTAACTCCCCTAACAGCAACACAAACGCTCTTTTCACTAATGAACAAACAAACAAAAATTTGGCTCCCGCAGCTATGATGAGTAATGAAGACGAAGACCAAGAAACACAATTCCAACAAGCAACTCGCACAAAATTAGCTGCAATGGGATCGCGCGTTTCTCATTCGCTCTCAGCAACTAAAATGGACGGCCTTTCATATCATCCTTCTGAAAAGGTTCAAACGAACTATCTCACACCTTTAGAGCGAGAAAATAAAGACGAAAAGTCAGCTGCTCTGCCATTATCTTTCGAAGAGCTCATCTCAGATCTTAAATTACCGCACTCAGTTTCCATTCGCATTGAAGGCTCAAAAATTATCGCCTCAAAGCGCGTCTCTTCGATCGGACAGGGTAGTTCACTCTACTCCACTGAGGAGACATGTCAGAAACTTGAAGGGAAGAAGTCAGGAATCGTCAATCCACAAGAAAACGCTATTTCTATCCAAACAACAGCACGTCCTTCTCTCCTCTTAAAGAATTCTTGCTTCCCCCTGGAGCCAGAGAACGAACAAGATCAGCTCTTATCTTCCAAACTTCTCGCTTTATACAGAGCTATCGAAAAGAAACTAAGTCAAGCGCTAAAAGCTCACGTTGAGGAGCTTGCTACCAAACTCCACAACAAAATCACCCGCCCAGGACTTCCAATCCCTCTCGAGCCTGAACTCGATGATCTTCATTGTCCTGTTGTTATTCAAGAAAGATATCAAAATCTTCAGCTTCAAGTTAGTGATGTTAAAATTCATCACAACTCTGGAAGCTTCTCAGCGCTAGTCGAAATACTCCCTCACGCAAAAGAGCCTTCGGCGCTACTCTCATCTGAAAACACTCAAGGCGATGAAACGATAGAATATGAACATGGAATACACAATTATCAGACCTCTGGAGAGAAAGGACATGATGACGACACCATACGTATCTCACAAATGTCTCAGTCTCAGACTAGAGACGATCGCATTTCTGATGTGTCCTCAATTCCAGGAAGCACTCGTAGCTCGATGCTTCAGAAGAATGATTCATTCATGTTCCAGAGCTCAAGAGGCAGCGACCGAGCGACAAGGTCAACGAGAGCCCACAATGAAAGCATCCTCTTGGAAGATGAATGCAAGCAAGAGACCCCAAAGAATGGCTTAATGGAGAAATTCAGTGTGATTGAAGAGGAAGACAACGACCATCACAGCAGAATAGACGACCTGACCAAAGGGAAGTCACATAGTGCGATTGTGGAGAAGACCACTTTTGAAATCTCGCAAAAAGACTACAGATCTTACACCAAATTATCGTTTGAAGGAGGAGTAGGAGAAGGAGGAGTAGACACGCCTATCATTACGGATATGAAAGGCACACCCAAAGCAAAGCTTGCGTTGGTTCGAGCTAATAACAAAAATAAATCGTCAGAGGCATCGAGCTGCCGAAGCTGTACCCTAATCTAAATTCTTCACAGGCCGCAAATGGACTGTAAATTTTAAGAAAGTGTGATGAGGAATCAAATTATAAACGAAAAATTTTCAAAACCAATTTTTAATCCCCCTCTATCTTTCTTTTATATTGCAGTTGTTTGAATGGGTCATTTGAGACCTGTGCATTAGTGTAGATTACAAGTTTTAAATCTAAATCTGAATCAAATTGTATACAAATACATGAGTAGTAATTCACTGCTAATCTTGTTGCTGTGACATTTTTTTATTGATCCACTTTTCTCTTGAATTGAAGTCTTTAGCAGCATTTGTGAAAATAGATTAAGAGGCAGTCAAGTAATCAAATCATTTTAATTATTTGAGAATGACAAGATGTAAATTATAAAACAATTAAATCTTCGTATTTCATTCAAATGTAAGGAAAGGAAACTTGATTGGAAGAACTTTTTTTTGGTGATCAGCTTGAATTCAGCTCTTGTTGGAGGTATCTTGAATTTTTTGGGTATAGGACTAGCTTTTGAGGAGCAGTCCGGAGAAAGTATAATGATATTCTTCCAATGAAAGTTAAGGGAGTATTGGTCTATGTTATGATAGCTAATTAGTCATTTGAATGCATATTTTTCTGCTCTTAGAGGTTTATTCTTATTCGAAGTAACAGGTAGAACCCGAAAATTGACTTCATATTTTTCCTTTGTTGTTGACAAGTTTTCTATGCCTTGTAATAAAAGGGAAAGAGGTGTGAGTATTGGTAAATAAGATAACAGGGTAAAAAAGATAAGCACGTTATGCGGAGCTTATTAGTGTTTTAAATTCAAATTGGATACATTGAATTTCAGATTCAGACGTGCCGTGATTGCCGTCTAATCAGTTTCTTTCAGTTTTAAGGATAATTTGGTTCGTTAACACTGAACCCAAAGTTGGAGTGTTTTGATAAATTATACAATATAATATCAATGATGCAAGAAATACACCTAATAACTAATAACTCGAGTATCAACTAACTACTCTAATCCTTCTGAAAAATTAGAAGGGAGAAGTAATTGTTAAATCGGCAACTGGATATCATAATGGTGTAGTTATTTGAAAATTGCTAAAGTAAAGTAATACAAATCAAAGCAAAACTAAATCATGAATTATCTTAGACTAAAGTGATTTCTTCATCACAATCACCAGCTGTGAGCTAACTCCCACTCTGACAACTTCTTAGCTGAAAAACTTCTGGCTAAAATTTGCTCCTCCTTGTAGTAGTATATAGAAAATCCATAAGGAGACTATGTTCTCAAATGAACACAAATAAATAGGAAGAATATGATCTGCCGATATGAGTAAAACCCATCAAGTGGGATTAGAAGAATGTTTTTCAACTTCGAAAAGGATTTGTGAAATAATCCCATTCAATTTGAAGTTTAGGTTTCCTTTTACAATTCTCAAAAGTTTTTCAGAAACAGTATTAACCAATCCAAATCTGATTTGTTAACAGTTTAACACTATATGCAACGCGTCCCTTGCTCTCCAACCGAAACTATTCTTGAAAAATAGAAATCTCTTAAACACTTTCTCAGATCATCACTCATATTTTTCTTTAGAAAATCATGCTTTGCTGGTTTAATAGAAATAATTATTTTCATAGTACTCTTGAATCACTTTCAAAATTTACAAAAATTAATACTTGGCAAAAAAAGCACTTTAATAACACCCAACTAGTGCAACAATCCTCTCGTTTGCTTCTTGCAGATTTCAATAGAATTTCTCACGATTAAGGCCGAAGATATTTCACATCTGAAATATAACTATTTTTTTTTGGGGGTCAGGTAGAGAATGAACGAAATACCAAACATTTATCATATCCAATTAAAAAGTTTTTTAATTCTGACTCAGCTCTACTATAGTCTTAATTTCAACTCTCATTTATTTATTCAGCAAATTCAAAGCTTGTACTACAGAGGAATAGCTTTGCATATTTGAGGATTAATGAATCCTGTACTCACAGACCCCAGCAACGCCACAGTATGCGACCATACTGGTAGAGTTTTCTCCTCAAAGGTCATTCTTAACGATCTTTTCATATGAATTAGTGCAAAACCTCAACGATACGCAAAATCTCAATGAATCACAACTCGCATTCAGGCCTTACTCCAATGCAATGAACGATTCACAGCTTGTTACGTTCAAACCTATGAACACTGGATTGAATGATTCGAGCATGCTTGAAATGCAGCCTTCTCATCTTATCGACTATAGCAATAATACTTCTCGAGCGACGACACCTCCACAATTTGTGGCTTCAAATAGCATGGCCCAGCGTCTGTCTACAAAGACGGAGGAAATTAATATCAAACCGCCGGAACCTCTACTCAAGAGTTGGTTGAAGCAGTTTCGACGTCCTGTGTTTGAGCGAATTATCGTGAATTTTGGAGCAGGAGCCATCCAAGATCCAAAATACAGATTCCCTAACAACGTCACGAGCACGACTAAGTATTGAAACAATGAATTTTCAGTTTTTGTAAAAAAGCCTTTTCGGTAATGTATAGATACAACGCGATCACATGGTTTCCGAAATCATTGCTCATGCAATTCCGCAGAATAGCAAATATCTATTTCCTGTTGGTGACTATCTTGACAACTATGTCCTTCTCTCCCAAGGTAACTCAATTGAAGAGTGCGTTTTTGTTAATTTCGAGCAATAGAAACCTCAATCACAAATTATAACTTTTATCATGGTGCTATTTTTTACAATGCTGAAGGAAGGGTATGAGGATCTTCAGCGGTACAAGCAGGATAAAGAAGTTAACCATAAAAAAGCGAAAGTGTGTGTGGGAGATAATATAGTAGAAAAATTTTGGATGGATATACAGGTCGGTGAAATGGTTAAGGTGCTGAAGGATGAGCCGTTCCCAGCTGATCTGCTACTGTTGAAATCATCTTCTATTACGGGAATGGCATTCGTAGATACAATGAATCTGGATGGAGAAGTAAATTATATCGTTACTTCTCTGAAGAGGCAATAAAATTCATCACGATAGACAAATTTAAAAGAAAAGATCTCGCTTAAGCAAACAAAAACATTGCCTGAAGAAGTTATCCAAAATCTCAGCGGACAAATATTTTGCGAAGGGCCAAATGAGTACCTTGATACGTGGGATGGCAGTCTTTCAATGCCCAGTGTTTGTGGAGAGCCTATCTCTTGCAAGTAAACTATCCATTATCGCTGTATTTGAACTAAGACACTGCTCTCTCCAGCTTTAAGCAATTACTGCTAAGAGGAACAATCTTGAGAAATACAAACTATGTGTATGGTGTGGTCGTTTATGCAGGACATGACACCAAAGCGATCAAAAACTCAAAAAAGCCTCCTGTGAAAATGAGCAATTTGTTGAAGAAAATGAATAAAATTATGAATTCGCTCTTCGTGTTTCAAGCCAGCGTATGTATCTCTTTTGCTGCTGGTAGTCTCGACTGGCAAGAGAACCATGCTGCCAATCATACATATCTCAGACTGGTAAATTAGTCCTTGAATTTGATATGTAAACTCCCATACGTTAGGACCAAACTGCTGATTTTGGAGACTTTCTTGTGAAATGCTTTGTCTTTCTGGTCGCCTACTCACATTTGATCCCGATCTCGTTGTATGTCACGCTTGAGATACTCAAGCTGCTGCAGGCTACCTTCATTAGAAACGATAAAGACTGCTATTATAGAGAACTAAAGAAAGCTGCAAACGTTAAATGCTCTGATTTGATCGAAGAACTTGGACAAGTCGAGTTCGTGTTCAGCGACAAGACTGGCACACTCACACAGAACGTGATGGTATTCAGGAAATGCTCGATAAATTCAGTGATTTATGGCGAATATACAGGAGAGGTAAAATTGTTACATACGAGAGTTTTGGCCTGAGCGTTTGATAAAAATAAAAGCCACATGACCAGAAGCATTCAGTTAATGGGGATCCGACTCCATTCTTGATCATATCTCAAGAAAAAGAGACCCACGATAAGCGAGCGATCATTGATTTTTTCACCGTGCTATCCGTTTGCCACACTGTTGTTCCAGGTACTCTGAAACTTGCTGCTTATACTCATTTCACACTTGAAATTATAGAAGTTGATCCCGATGATCCCACGAATATCAAATATCAAGCGTCATCTCCTGATGAACTCGCTCTAGTTGAAGGCGCTGCAGCTATGGGCTTCAGGTTCTTCGAAAGGACCTCACATACTATCAAAATTGCTCTCTTTGAGAGCGAGGCGCTGGAATGGGAAGTTCTTTGCGAATTTCCTTTTGATTCTACACGAAAAAGAATGTCGCTTGTCGTTCGACCACCGCATGGAAAATATTGCTACCTGATGACAAAAGGAGCCGATTCTGCTATGATTCCGAGATTAAAAGCGGGTAGCATAGTTCAGAGGAAATTATTAGAGCAGCATCTGATTAAATTCGCCACAGAAGGCTTGAGAACTCTAGTTGTGGGGCACAAAATTTTGAAAGACCATGATGTGAAAAGTTTGCTCGCGAACATTGAAACTGTGAAGGTTTCTCACGACAAACAGAAGGAAATTCTTCTCAATGAAATTTACGACAACTTCGAGCAGGACCTGGAGTACCTTGGTTGTTCAGCTATTGAGGATAAACTTCAAGACGGTGTTCCAGAGACGATAAGCACGCTTATGAATGCGGATATTCGCATGTGGGTGCTTACAGGAGATAAGCAAGAGACGGCTGTTGAAATCGGAAAAAGCTGCAAGCTATTGCAACCTGGAATGGAGCTCTGCAACTTGACTTCAGAAACTTATGAAGAGTTTGTCAAAAAGCTCGATGAAGCCACCTTGCTATATGTATGTTCAACAAAACTTGAAGAGGGTTCTTATAATATGACCATGTTCAATAGAAAATCAAACAAGAAGATAAAATTCCTCCCTTAGAAATTCTAGCCAAGAGGCTCAAGAATAAGATATGTTTGGTTCTTGACGGTACCACGCTGTCATATGTGTTCAAGGATCGAGAAGATGAGATTCGAAGCAAGTTTCTTAGATTGGCTCTTCATGCGCATTCTTGCATCTGCTGTCGAGTTTCTCCGAAGCAAAAGGCTGATGTGAACTATATTTCACCCTTCTAGAAAATTTACTAATTATATTCAATTTCCTGTATTAGATCGTAGCCCTTACCAAATCCTATGGACCTTGGATAACCTTGGCGATTGGAGACGGTGCTAACGATGTATCGATGATTATGGAAGCTCATATTGGCATTGGTGTTTATGGAAAAGAAGGAGCACAGGTAAACGAGATATGCGTTAGATAGTTTTTGGTTACATCGTAATTTTATGCTTAGGCGTCTGGATCAGCTGACTTTGCTATTGGACAGTTCAGATTCCTTCAAAAGCTGCTGCTGTGCCACGGAAGGTGGGGATACCGACGAATCGCTTGGTTCATCAATTACTATTTCTACAAAAATGTCATGGTGGTCTTCACCGAAATCTACTTCGCCTTCTTCAACGGGTTCTCAGGGCAGATCTATTTCCCTGATTGGCTGCCTATGCTCTACAACTCTTTATGGACGAGCTGGCCATGCTTGTTTACCTTTGCTTTGGACAGGGTAAATTTGCTATTTATTTGTGATCCTATAACCAATCGAACCTCTCTAGGATGCTAATGTCGAATACTCATTGAAATATCCTCGCCTTTACAAAGCCGGTCATATCAACTATTACTTCAACCCTGGTACTTTCTGGACTTGGATGGCTTACGCAGGGTTCCATGGTGCTGTGAATTTCTGGGTTCCTGTCTATGTAAATAAACTTTATACTCATGGCTGCAAGCTAAATGAAACAATTTTTTAAGGGAGTTGAAGGTGTGTGTGACTCGAGTGGGCAGGTCAGGAATCATTGGTGGGTATCAACATTGAGTTTCTGCTTGATCATGCACGTGGTCACTGGGAAGCTTTTGCTCGAGTCAGTATTCTGGAACAAGCTTAATGTGTAAAAAACTTTTCTCGCAATTTAGTGGTTGATTATTTCTTTTCTTGTAGCACGGTCATTATATTGAGCGTCGTCTTCTATTACCTCACGCTTTTTATCTTATCTTCCAAACCGGTAGCCATGGCATTCCAGCCTCAATTGAATGGAATGATTTTCAGTATGATGGCCAGCCCAACCGTAAACAGCTCATTTTACTTCGATGTATTTACTTAGACATTTGTAGGCTTGGCTCGTCTTGCTGCTTTTGCCTTTAGCTGCTCTTGGACCTGACATTCTGATCTTAATCTACAAGAAGCTTGCGAAACCAACTCCTGCTGATATCATCCTGAGACTGCAGACCAACCCAACCAATTCTTTCAATCCTCTCAAAACAACTGTTAAGAAAGTTGAACACGTTGAAAAAGTTGACAAAATTGAAAAAGTAGAACCATGATCCAAAAGGAGCAGCTAAGGAAGGTGCAATCTCAGACATATAATTTACTAATTGCTGGGTTAGTACAACCATGATATTTTTATCAAAGTTATAATAATATTAGTCCTTAATATTCATTTGTGTAGAAAATGAATGAGATTTTTATTAATAGAGTTGTATTAGTTTTTCAGGAAATTGAAAATGGAAATTAATTAGCAAACTCAATTCCTGTTTTGTTATTTCGTAGTTATTGGTGTGCGAGAAAAATATTAAATAAGGAAAAATGCGACCACAAAGCTCTGGAAAACAGTAGAAAAAAATCAATTCTCATATTTCAGATCGTATCTAACCATTTGGATTTCCAGAAGCAGGCTTATATCTTCTGAACTTATGATGAATTACATTATTTCGATCAGAGTCTCCTAAAATTTCTTGTTTATTTGTAATCGAGACCCACCGACGAGAATGGTGCTTAGTGTCTTGTGAATTTCCTGTTTTGTTTTGGGCTTTCATATCGCTAAAGCGAAGAGCAGGGTCTCCAATAAGTTTGGTATTATTTAATGGCCTCTGACCCCCAGTGTACGCATCAGGAGTTTTCGAACGAACATATTTCTGCTCTTTAGTTTCTTTGATGGGAATCAGAACTTTAAATTGCGGACTCGGTTGCTGAGGCAGGGTTGAAACACCTTCGAAAATATTTGGTATTGCTATTGGTGAGATCTTTTTAATCCAAAGGATTTAAAATTAGAGCAAGGTCATGACGACAGTTAATTACATCGCGTTGGTAATGTTTCTTTTGTTCAAAGGTAATCGTATTGCTCGTCAGAATCTGAGGGGGCATAGGCTTACCCGGCCTCTGAGAATAATTCTCCGGTGGTCCGCTAACTTTAGTTTGGACTACGTTGAATTTCAAAGAGTTAGGCCTCCCAGAAAAGACTTAAGAGCTACCTCTTTCAATGGATTTTTCAGGAACAGCAGGATGATTTTGTTCTTGTGACTTTCTTCCAGGATGATGAGGTGAAAAATTAATTGAGGAATCAGCTTTCTTCTCAGAGCCTTGCTGTGGAGTAGCTGTTGTCGATTTATCATTATTGCTAAGATTATGAGTTTCTTTTTGTCGAGAGTTATCAGATATTTTGTTATTGTTCGGGGTTAAACTTTCAATCCTTTGGTTCTTTGGATTTGCTGGTTGTTGCTCTTCCAATCTTTCATTAAAGTTTAAGAATTAGGAAATCTACTGATAATATAGATACTCTTTCCCTATTACTGTGTTGCTGGTCCGGGGTCTGAGATAACTCGCAATTATTTTTGGTTTTTCGCCTTGGAAAGGTACAGCTTCGCGGCTTCTCGGCGCACTCGCATACCTAATTTTACCTGTAAAATGATAGAGTTAATACAGCTTTAGGCCGAATTCTGACCTCTTTCTTCGATTGGATGACCGATGTCAACCCTTAATTGCTCTATTCTGGGAATTTTAATGTCGTGTGCTTTTAGCTCTTCCATTTCTTGGCCTTTTGGTCTATCCTTTTTAGGTTCAGTCGAAATTTTCCTCTCTGCTAGCTTTAAGCCTCCAGCTTCTTCAGTTTTACTTGCAGCTTTTTTGTCAGATACCTGAGAAAGGTAAACTTAACCCACTAATTAAACAGATTTAAGAACTGATGTCTTTTCTGATTCTCTCTCATTTGTTGCAGGAAGTTTATTTTCCACGGTTCTAATCTGAGGAGGCACACCTCTGAAAGTATGGTTACCCTCAATAGCTTTTGGAAAATTGGCTTTGTTAAGTTGATTGGAATCTTTTGAAATATTCCGAGTTCTTTCCCATGGACTCGGTGTACGCTCATTAAAAGTCAGTGGTCTCTCTGCGTTAGTCTCTGATATAGTTGGTGGCTTCTTCTTATAGCTGTTCAACAGCAATGGCATGTAATGGTCCCTATATTTTTGAAGAGGATGACTGTCCGTTTGGGTCCCAAGACCCCTCAGGAATTCAGACTCTTTGCCTAGCGGTGTAGCCACAGCATTATTGGTTTCCAGTCTTTTTTCCGACTTCTGCAAATTTTATTAGCTAGTAAAGCTCCATTCGTTGATAAAGTTTTACTAAAGCTTCAAGCTTGGTTTGAGCTCCGGAATCTTCAGAAGGTTCCCATTTTCGATATGTTCCTTCTCCGTCTTCTTTCTCAGCCTGATTTGCATTTTCTGTGATTTTCTGGAGATCCAGTTGTCCAACATCTCTTCTAGGCGTGAAACGAGTATCTCCATTAAGCCTGTAATGCCGATGCAACAGTAGATAATATCTAATAAACCGCCAAAAAAAATAAATCCTGATCCTCCAGCTTTTTCATTACGTTGTTGTTGCACTATTGTGTTTATTGATCTCAACGCACTTCTTAGCATATTCAGCATTGATACCATAATTTGGCAGTCGGTTGACGATAACCGCCTCAACCTAAAAGCGATAGATTTTTTTTTTGGCAATATAATATCAGTATACTGGAATCGCATCTTTCCCAATAATTATTCCTTGTGGTATTTTTTCGGTACTCATAGAGACATACCAAGGGTGACTTCGAATTTTCTCTATTGTGTATCTTCTGTCAGGATTAGTGTGCAATAAACACTTTAGCAAATCCTTTGCTTGACTGGAGACAAAATCGGGCACCAAAAAATTTCCATTCAATATTTTTTTGAAGAGCACCTGCATGTCAGGATCTTCGAAAGGCAGATAACCGCAGATGCTCGCATAAAGAATGACTCCACTTGACCAAATGTCAGTTTGAAGGCCATAGTAGCGCTTTCCTGCTATCATTTCTGGCGCAGCATAGCAAGGCGACCCGCACGCAGTTTGCAACTTCTCCCAGGATTTATAAATGTTACTTAAGCCAAAGTCAACGATCTTGACGTTGTCGTTATGGTCGAATAATATATTTTCCGGTTTAAGGTCTCTAGAGTCAGCTGAGTAAGAATCATTATAGCAGCAACTTACCGATGAACAATTCCCATTTTGTGAATGTACTCAATTCCTGCTATTATTTGCTGATAAACTCGACATGCTTCACGCTCGGTTAGTCTGATGCAAAGCAATGAAATACTGATAACGATAGTTTTATCGCAAATACCTGGTTTGATGGACTATGCGTTGAAAAAGCTCTCCATTGCTGCAATATTCCATGATGAGAAACAGAAATTTCGGGGTTTCAACTATCTGAGAAAAACATTATTCCTCTGAGCTTTGGAGCTACTCATTGCTTTACTTCATAGAGCTGGACGATATTTGGATGTCGGAGGAGCTTGAGTATCTTCATTTCTCTTGAAACACGCCGGATATCTTCAGCCTCAGCAATTTTATCTTTCTCCAATATTTTGATCGCCACCTGACAATCATATAGCAGTTAAGATTATTCGTTTCAAATCTGAGAAACCTTCTCTCCAGTGAGACTATGAGTTCCTAGTTTAACTTTTCCAAATGTTCCCTGTCCAAGCGATTCTCCTTTGATAAAAAACAGAATAAAGAGTTGGTTTTGTTAAGCTTGGATACCAATAATATAGTTGCCAACGACTTTGTGAGTTTGATGTTGAAGTCCAGAAGACTGAGAAGGGTTTGACTGTTCTGTGCTCCACATAAATAAAGCTTAATTTTATCGGAAAATTAATCTCTTAATTGCTATATTCCTGATTTTCTATTGTATATTCTACTGTTAACTCATTTTCGTGAATAATATACACTCATTGATGAATCCCAGATGATTCCTGGACTCTCTGAAAATTTTCAAAAATAAGCTTTAAGACTCACCACATATATCTTATTATTACTACGCAATATACAATCTACTCTTAGCAGATACACAAAATAATAATAATGATAAATTGCTGGACAAAGATAACTTTCCCTTCTTAATCACACGCGGGCTGCGGATTTAATTAAATTAACTTGGAGTTTTTGTTGTTCACACCCATTGAGAGATCTATTGACAAATTATTCAGGTCATCAAATGCTGTTATGATGATTCCTTCTAGCAAAGTCCCTTCTTGGTTAAATTTACGCACTCCAGCGTAAGCACAGACCTCTTCCACTTTACTCAATTTGGGCAGCTCAAGCAGATTGACGGTGTTCTCCAGCACGCTTAGTTCATAGTACTGATGATCTGCTTGCTCATAATTGAGTAGCTTTGAACATTGAAGCAAATTAAATTCTTTATCAATCATGTTCCTTTGCAAATTCATGAATACGTTGGCGGTTTCATTGGAGAGCACGTTTCTTATTTTGAATTTGGCTTTGTCTCCAGTGACTAAGAGCAAATTTTCGACATCCCTGCTGACAACTTTTAAGTTCATCTTGAAGACTAGCTTGAGGAAGTTCAGCTTGCTGTAAGGATATCGTCTGTGTGGGCTGGTATTTTCGTAGTACATATAGTGAACTTTAATGTTATTATTCTTCCATTCTTGCATTTTTTTCTGATCCAGAGCACTCTTGCTGCCGTAAACATAAGCCGTTAGCTCGGATACCATGAAGAAGTGTATAAATTCCAGCTTGCAATAGTTTCTGATGTTAAAGCCGACTTTTCCTGAAATGTTGAGTCGGTTAAAAATCATCGTATTGTTATCTCCTGGGATATGCAGGTTTTCTTGCTCTAAACCATGATTCCAAGATTTACAGGGGATACAGCTTTCTGTTTCCTTGCTCGATGCTGTTCTTTGGGCTTTTGCTGCGCTTTCGTTTATAAAGTCTGAGGAGACAGGAGTCTTGTTAGTAAGCATTTCTTCGCTATCTTCGATGGAGAAGATAGACAAAACTTTGCTTGGGGTTTGATTCGTTGGCTTCTTTATGCTGAAGCACACTTGCTGTTCAGGGAGCGGACTGAGATGGCTGTCATCCACCATCGTGCATTCAGCAGATAGAGGCTGCTCTTTCTCGTAGGTTATTGTCATCTGTTC
>ENA-UOTZ01001147-UOTZ01001147.1-compost-metagenome-genome-assembly--contig:-NODE-1147-length-19600-cov-5.798084_pt1 | contig 19600 bp, 4 predicted proteins | sample MGYA00238144_ERZ746983 | MGnify/ENA primary metagenome ERZ746983 (study PRJEB28759, sample SAMN06268863) | compost metagenome | isolation source: single cell | place: USA: California, Emeryville, Joint...
TGAGCACAATGAGTTGAGCCAGTACAAGCTTTGCATGTGCCTAAGTTAGAGCATTCACCTTTCGTGACATCAGAATTGCAATCTGTATCTGCTAAGCATTCAACACATTTCCCTAGCGTCGAACTACAAAGCAGCGTAGGAGAGATTGTACATTGAGTTGAACTTGTACACGCGACACAAACACCACTAGGAGAACAAATTTTCCCACCAGTACAATCAGTAATCGAGAGACACTGAACACATTTCCCGTTTGTAGTGTCACACAGAGGTGTCGCAGAAAAACGTGTGCAAGGAGTAGAATCTGTACATGTAACACAACTATTACTTCCTGAACATTGGGGTAACGTTGTAGAAGGACAATCTGAGTGAGCAATGCATTGGACACACACGCCTGTGGTCGTACCTGGATCTTTACATATAGGTGCCAAAGGAAAACGCTGGCAATGATACTGACTGCTTGTGCACCCTCTACAGATGTTGTTATCATTGTCGCAATCTGCTGCTGTGATAGATTTGCAGTCTTCATTACTGATACATTCAACGCATTCTCCGGAAGATATCTTACAACTGGGCGTTGAATGCAAATGTTCACATTGACTCGAAGCCGTACATGGAACACAGACATTGTTTTCAGAGCATTTCGCAGCTGCAGCGGAAGGACAGTCTGAATCACTAACACATTGAACACACACACCTGTCGGGTTGCCTGGATCTTTACATACAGGTGTTAAAGGAAAACGCTCGCAATGTAGCTGACTGCTTGTGCACCCTCGACAGGAGTTGCTCGGGTGGCAATCTGCTTTTGTAGACGGGCAATCTTCGTCAACGAGGCATTCCACACATTTTCCTGAGGTACTGCTACAAAGAGGTTTTGAAGTAAAATGAGTGCAATGACTGTTTTCTGTACACGAGATACAAGTATTACTCTCTGAACATTGAGCAGCCTCAGTAGAAGGGCAGTCCGAATGATCAACACATTGAACACATACGCCTGTAGTAAGACCTGGATTGGCACATACAGGTCTTGAAGAAAAACGATCGCAATGAGTCTGATTGCTTGTGCACCCTCTACAGTCGTTGTCATTGCAATTTGCTGCCCAAAACTGGCAATCTGAGTGAGTTTTACATTTAACGCAAGTTCCTGAACTACAAAGAGGAGTGGAGGTAAACCGACTACAGTGTGAATTCGATGTGCAAGGGACGCAAACTTGGCCGCTACAATCTGCTGAAGTAATTTTTGAGCAATCACTATCTTCCTTGCATGAATCGAATGCGGGAAAGCATATCCCAGAATTGCATATGCTACTCGGAGAGTTACTCCAATCATGGCAATCTCCATCGTTCTCACAAGACAAACAATAAAACCCCTCATTATTTCCATCTTTTACAAATATACATTGAGAGTTCCCTGTACAACCCGTCTCTAGAGTGCAAGGAGACGCACAAAGATAAATACTCTTATCAGTTACACACACTTTGCCGTCAGTACATTGAGCATTGGAGGTGCATTGGACACAATGAGGGTTTGAATTACTTGTGGGAGTGCATGTTGTCCTCACGGTATGCTGCGAAGGACATGTAAAAGTCGCTGTGCAAGTACCACACCCCTGGGTGCCCTTGCAATTAAAGTATCCTCTCGAGCAGTCGTTAACAGAGGAGCAATCAGTTGAGCAGAGAGGAACGCCTCCAATTACCAAAAATATACTAAGAAAATGAATTATCATTTCCAAAACAGAAACTTTAACCTAATTCTGAGTTTGAGATTATTTCTTATTCATTTAAATCCGATTAATTCTTTTTTCTCTCTCACCTTCTGTGCATGGAGCAGTTTCGATTTGAAAAGAAAAAATTCCATTTCATGATAAACAGCTGACTTTGGGGGTATTATATCTTGATCACGATCCATTCAGCAAAATTCTCCCTCCTCCAAGCCCAATTATATTAATCTCAGATCTTATGTTACTACTCGTAGTAGCAGAAAGCCATTTCGAGGCTGTAAGTGCTTTTATATTAAGTGCTTTTGAGTTCTTTCGCGTTGAATAGCAAGAATCTGTCGTTCAACTACTTAGAAAATGAAATTTAAAGCTGCCTACGACTCATGTACTGAGTCTTTTATTAATTCGAAGAAATTTGAATAGGAAAAATGTTCCTTTTAATTAAGTTTTGTAAACTGAAATTATGGTTTGAATCAGCTTCCAGATTAAGGAACAATTTCGCTAGTTAATCGAGTTAGAATCAGTTTAAATAAATTATTTCGAGTTGTTTTTAATAAACGACAGCACGTAGTCGGACTTCGGAAACAGAGCAATACAAAGTCTGCTTAGTACCAATCGATGACATGAGAATTTCAGTATGAGGTCCTATTTATTTGAGAAAAAGCTCCAAAAAGCAAATTTATTCTCCATTCATGACGAAGACTGGTTATTTCTTGAAGTTCCCTTTTAATTTCCATAGATTGCACTCGCTGAGATTACAAATTAATTATTAAGGAATCTTTAATCTTTGCGTATTTTGATCTCGAAGTTGTCAGCACCCGCTTGAGAATTTAATTAAGTAAACAGTATAATTTTGTTCCCAAAAGAATTCGAAAAAATCGCAAGCATCCTGAGTTATTTAGCGAAATTTGAGAATCAAGAAAGAAGAATAACTTCTAAAAACCTTTATTAGTAAGCAGCAGACTAAGATGAATTTGTAGCAATTCTGATTTTCCTGGTTGAATCAGCAATAGTATATTATTACCAAGGGCTTAAAGAGGTTCTTCAAAGAGCTAATGATGGAAGTTTGAGCAGATTCTATGGATGCTGAAAGAAGAGGCAATCTGGTGTTACATGAGCGAATGAGTTTGATTTAATCACAATGGTTCAGCGGAACTTAATCATTAATGAGAATTTCATCCTGAATTTGAGTACTTAGACAATTCGAACTAATATATAGCAGGATACTTTCTTATTAACGAAAAATCCGAAATGAAATACAACATTGAAAGGAAACCAATATACAAGTTGTAATTAATCAGCACATCCTGCTCTTTACATGTGCTTAAGTTAGGATAGGGATCTCTCAAAAAGATGTAATTCATTTTCTGTCATTGCTGTCCCAGTTGAGTTCAACTCTCCTGCTCCTTCTAAACAACTTTTTTACATAAGAAGAACACCTATGCCAACTTTCACTGAATGAAGCTTGATGCTGTTTGAGGATGATTTTTTAAGAAAAGCAGGCCTGTCTCTTGACTGTAAGACAAGGATCATAGTTTTGCTTTCGTAAGTGACGACATTCTCAATTACAAATTGAAAAATAGTTTCAATGTTCATGCTGTAAATAATACGAATCTATATAGGTCGGCATTTGGTTTCCATTACATATGTATATATATCAACTTCTTTGAAAATTCCACAATATGAAAAATTTTATTTTCATCTTGCCGACTTACTCTGATGTTGATGCGCTCTCGAACCTCTATTCTAATGAGTCCTAGCAAGTAAAAGTGGTAACCTAACAAAATGTATAAGTTCTTTTGAGTTCATTTAATAAAACGTGAAGTATTTTTTATCTTTGACCTTCAGTGAAATGATTACGACAGGCCGGTTCTAATTTTTAATACTTTAAGAAACTAATTCATTCAGAAGAAGAATAACCTTTCCGGAGCTTTTTTCCTCTCGATATAGATTTGTTTTGTTCAAAATATCAAATCCAATCCATTCATTTTATGCATAAAAATTAAGACATTCGGCTGAAACGATGTATAATACTAATATTCATAGCCTTTCCAGAAAGAAATATAAATGATTGTTAAGTAGTACTATTTAGAACAAAAAGCAAGCTGTATGTGGTTTAATAATGCAAGTATATGAAGGTAATAAAGTTATTGAGTCATAATTTCTTAGGTGAGGGTCTGGGCGTATGTCAAAACTGAATGAGAAAATATTGAATCACAATGCATTTGATCTGAGAATGATAGACTAGGACAATTCTTAATTTTCAACCAGCATTTGTGAATTTATCAACACAATTTAAACCTCTTCTTAAGATTATGGATATGAAGAATTTCAGATCACAGTTAATCCCTAAGCTTTGCTTAGTAAAATAGAAATCATCGTCTAAATTCTTCTCGTAATGGAGGTAAGGGGCGGACTCTTCTTTTTCTTTGTATGTTTTGATTATTTGACTCATGGCGGATCCTTCTGGGAAGATCATCTGCCCTCTCGTTTTGAATGAAATTATTGCGAATATACTTAGAATTATGATTTGAATTTTTCTTCGAGCCAAGCCTGATTTTTTCTTGATTTGGATTCACAGCCAATGTGATTCTGTAGTTTTTCTTGGTTTTACTGGATTTTTCTTGTGCTTTGCTTTTCTTGCATATGACGCGAACGATCAATTTGAAAATATTCCAAAAAGCAACCATTTGCTGAGCAAAGATGAAGAGGGCATTATAGACGATCATCAGAGAGCACAAGAAAATCACGACCCACCCAACGTTCTTTCTTTGATTATCAGTCAGTTTCAGAGTGATATCATCTCCTGCAAACACAAATATTACTAGATGAATCAGCACCAAGAACACCTCTGAGCCTACGTTCATCCAAGCATCGCTCTTGGTCCGGAACGGTTTTACTTTAATCATGAAGATGAGTAAGACTAATCCACTGCAGCAAGTGATTAGCATTTGCAAAAGCGGGATATCATAAGCTAATACGATTCCACTGAAATATGCCATTTTTCTTAAGAAGATGAACGCCATGAAATTTCGTCGGTAATAAGCGATTTCAGGACTCACCTTCGCATATTTAGGCGTTTGAACAATAAAGGGCTCGTAAAGAGCGCCATGCTTCCTTTCATGCTGTTGGGAACCAAGAACTTCGGCGCTTGATTCAAGAGCATAAGTCACAATAAAAGGAGCCCAGAAGCAGAGAGTACCAACAAAGAGAGCAGCAATAGATGAGAATTTATGAAGAGGTGTAGTGAAATCCATATTTACAAACTGTAAGCAAGAAGCGATGATGAGCTCAGGATAAGTCCCAATCAACGCATTGTAAACAAGCCCCCATTCGAATTTCTCTTTGAAGTTTATGATGATTCTGTTGAATTTTCCTGTGGTTCGGAAAGTGAAGAGTATGATTTTTGTGAGGAGATAGAGCATTCCAACTGCAATCCATCCAACAATAGTTTGTCCAGCATTGTTAAGATACAATGCGTCCATCTCGTTGTCTGCGAATTTCGGCGGAGAAGGCAGTCCAGCTTCCATTTCCTCCCAAATTGAGGGAAATAGATATTCCATCGGGTTTGGTACCATAACATTAATACTCGACACCGAGAAGAGTTTGAAGAAAGCCACTACATTGTATGGATAGTTGACATTCAGAAAGAGGAGATAGTTAACGATCTGGAAGAGACCCAAGAAAGCCCAAAGTATTCCACCTGAACCTCCTGCTACGAACATTCCCACTGAACTTGAGAGTGCAGCATTTGATACAGCTGAACCAGCGCTTGTGAGTGACTCTGCTGCGGCCTTTTCTCCCATAGTGAAGAAAGTGAATCTTACCGTTTTGGTATTTACAGATTCTTGAGTAATGACTAATCCTTTTGTATCGGAAACTGCTTTTTGGTTAGTGAAGGTAGCAGTGAGCGTTTCAATGCCCAGACTCTTGGTAAAATTAAAAATAATTTTGAAGGTCTTGGAATCGGGCTGTTTAGTGACATTGAGAAGGTAGTAATCAGTTGGGTAAGACATGCCTGTGAGAGAAAATTTGAGAGTCTGAGTTAGGATTTCAGGAGTGACTGCCATGGGATTGGAGAATACGAGAAGGAATGTCTGTGGGTCAGACGATGACTTGAGAATAACTGTGGGAGGAGGAGTACCAGGTGGTGTTTGACACTTGGAACCATCAAGAACGTATGGAGAAGAGCATGAAGTACAGACTGTAGCACTTCCACTACAAGTCTGGCAGATAGGGTCGCAAAGTTCGCAAGTTTGAGTTTGATCATTTTGCCAATATCCAGCGGGACAGGTAGTCATACAACTCGAATTTAGTAAATAATATCCAGGAAGGCATAATTTACATGCGGTGCTGCTGAGACACTCTAAGCAGTTGGCCGTGCAGAATTGGACGCAAAGATTTACACCAACTAAGCACTTATTTTTGAGAGGATTCACGCAATCCGAATCTGAGAGACATTCAACGCACAGGCCAGCTCCAGCCGAGGTTTTACAAACTGGAGTTGAAAGCAGGTGACTGCAGTGGCTTGAAGCTGTACAAGGGACACACGTACCTGTCGTGAGAGAACATTGAGCTTTGGAAACAGAAGGACAATCAGCGTCAGTGTCACACTCCACGCAAACACCGATATATGATGGGCTGCATGCCGGCGTAGCTGATAAATGTGCGCATTGACTCGAGGCACTACAAGGACTACATGTATTACCAGAACAATGTGCTGCTATCGGGGATATGCAATCTGCATCTGAGTTGCAGGCAACACAGGTGCCTGATGCTGTGTTACAGACTGGAGTTGAGGATAAATGCTTACACTGGTTCGTAGCTGTACAAGCCACGCAAGTGTTGCTTGTGGAGCATTGCGCTGCTATAGGTGAAGAACAGTCTGAGTGGGAAGCGCATTGAACGCATAACCTCGATGTCCCTGGAGATTTACACACTGGCGTCGTCGATAAGTGAGCGCATTGAGCTGAATCAGTACAAGCGATGCACGTGTTGCCTGAGCATTGAGCTTTCGCGGGGTTTGGACAATCAGAGTGATAAACACAGGGAACACATATTCCAGCGTTACACGCAGGAGTAAGCTCAAAATGTGCGCAATGAGCAGAGCTGGTACAAGCTACGCAGGTGCCTGCACTGGAACATTCACCTTTATTGACCTCATGGCAATCTGCATCAGTTTGACACTCGACACATACTCCTCGTGTGGTGCTGCAGATTGGAGGAGTTGTACACTGGGCCGAGCTTGTACAAATAGCACAAACACCGTACCCTGAGCAAACCGTTGAGCCTGTGCAAACAGTATTAGAAAGGCATTGCACGCAAGTCCCACTAGTGACGTTACAGAAAGGCGTTGAAGTTAAACGAGTGCAATGATCGTCAGTTGTGCATTTGGAGCAGGTATTGCTTTCGGCTGAGCAATGAGCTGCCGCAGCAGTGGGACAGTGGGTGTCCGTTGTACATTGAACACAAACTCCCGTCGTTGCACCTGGATTTTTACAGATAGGAGTTGAAGGAAATTTGCTGCAATGATTTGTACTGTCTGAACAACCTTGGCAAATGTTCATGGTTGATGCACAATCTGCTGCGGTGACTGAAGTGCAGTCCGGATTGTCAATACATTGTACGCATACTCCCGATGAACCTGGATTTTTGCATATCGGAGCTGTTGGGAAACGAGCGCATTGACTATTAGCTGTGCAGGTGAGACAAATGTTGCTTGTGGAACATGTGGCTGCTGTAGCAGGACAATCAGAGTCACTAATACATTGAACGCATACTCCTGAGAGGCCGGGAGACTTGCACACCGGTGTTGAAGTCAAATGAGTGCAATGACTCGAAGCTGAACATGCTACGCAAATATAATTGCTCGCTGAGCAGTGTGCTGCTGTGGCTGAGAGACAGTCTGAATCACTTAAACATTGAACGCAAATCCCAGATAAGGTATTACATATAGGCGTCGATGACAAATGTGCACATTGACTGTTTGCAGTACATGCGATGCAGGTTTTAGCCGAACATAGAGCTGCCTTCGCAGAAGGGCAGTCTAAGTTAGTCATACATTGAACACACGTCCCTCCTGCAAGGTCACTACACACCGGCGTTGTGGTGAAACGAGCACAGTGACTATGTGCTGTACATGCAACACAAGTATGGTCAGAAGCTGAACACTCTGCCGCTGCAGTAGTAGGACAGTCTGAATCAGTAAGACATTTAACACACTCTCCAGTCCCAGCGAAACACAGCGGTGTTGCGGTAAAACGAGTACATTGGCTTGAAGCTGTGCAAGCAACGCAAGTTTGACTCGTTGACGAGCATTGAGCTGCTGAAATAGAAGAGCAGTCAATGTCAGTTTGACATTGATAGCACACTCCTGTCGCTTTATTGCAGAAGGGCGTTGTTGCTAAGTGAGCACATTCTTTTGAGTCCTTGCACCCTGTGCAAACATTCTCTTTTACACATTTTGCAGCCGAAGGAGACGAGCATTGGTCATCGGCTGTACATTGAACGCATTTTCCTCCTTTTCCTGGATTCTTACAGACAGGCTTTGTAGAAAAATGTTCACATTGGCTGTTTTCTGTACAGGGAATGCAAGTATTACTTGAGCAAAAAGCTGCTGTATCAGACTTACAATCTGAATCGGTAAGACATTCTACGCATGTTCCAGGGGCAGTTTTGCATAAAGGTGTTGAAGTTAAATGAGCACACTGACTTGAATCGTCACATTGTATGCAAGTAAAGGCGAAGCATTGTGCTGCCGTAGAGGAAGGACAGTCTGCGTCGACTATACATGGGACACATGTTCCCGAATTGCGCGCTGGAGTAGCCGTCAGATGGGCGCAATGCGACGATTGAGTGCAAGGAACGCATACGTGCTGAGCTGAACACTGTGCAGCTAGAGCGCTACTACAATGGCTGTTTTGGCCACAGGAAAGGAATACTGGTGAGCAAACTCCAGAGTTGCAAATACTGCTAGGGTTCCCACTCCAAGCCTGACAATCGAGATTGTTTTCGCAAGCCAAGCAATAAAACGCGTTTTTGTTGCTTATCCAAAGACACTGTGATGCACAAGCTGAGGTGGGAGAAGAGCAGGTTGTCCCGCAGAGATAGATATTGTCGTTAGTAATGCAAACCTTACCTGCTCCTCCGCAATTCGGATCCGAAGTGCATTGGACGCACTTGCCGTTGTTGCAAGTTATCCTTGTTGTATGGTCACTGCATTGTGGATTCGATGAGCAAGTATTGCAGTTGCCACCTCTGCAAATTTGAATAGCAGAGCTGCAATCATTCACGGTACTGCAGGTGACCTGGGGTAAATTCGATTCTACAATCGCGCGACAGACCAAAGACATTACAACGAACAAGAGAAAAATCATTTGAATGAAGAAAGATTTTCGAAATTTTAAGGTTTGAGATTATAACGTCTTCACTCATCCTAATTTAAATGCTTTATTAACTTTCCGAACACCTCTAATTGGTTCAAAATCTGAATTCGAATTCATAATTAATGGATCTGTTTTCGACATTCCAAACTACCACAACGGCAGTTATAGATGAATAAACCTGGGGCTGGGACTGCTTAAGGAGAGAAAAAAACAGTGTCAAAGTATTTACCAGTTCATGTTTTAAAATTGTGGCTAATATCGAAAATAAATTTGAATGGGAATTTTATATTTTCCGGCCAACTGCCTCGAAATGCGATAGTGGCTCTAATTTATTTCGATTTAATAAAATGCGCTGGAGAATTTTAACTTTGATCAGATCAGTTCCACTGGAATCATAGCTTTAATTAATCGGATTTAAAATTGATCTTGCAAAGGAATAAACTGTTGAATCCAAAAAAGAGATCAAACCTAACGTACAGCTCCGATTTTGAGTCACAAAGAAGCGATTTCCTGATCTTTCGAGTGGACAAGCCTGAATAAACCTAAACTAAAATGAAAGTAATTCTTAAGGACAACAAATAACCCGAATCAAACAAATTTTTCTTTTAACTGCGTGTTGAAGGAGTTCTCTTTCTGGTATCTATTTCAATTTTTCAAAATTTTGAAGGATCTCTAATTAATTAATTTTGAGCTCTCAAACACTAAATTCGAAGTTTAAAGAATTCAGAATTAATCGAAGAAAAAAATTTTCCTTCTTTCTATTAATATGCAAGTTGAGCAAATTTAGGTTTCAACACAGCTAATAAACAAATTTTTTCAGATTGAGATTGGTTAAGGTACCACCGATCTTGATATTAGGGAGATTACGTAAGATGCATTGATAAGGAGCGATCCAGTTTCATTGGAATATAGTTTTGGATTTCTGAGAGACGCCAATACGGAGATTTTTCTCCATTTGCCTATTCTTATGATGCTCCAATTCTCTCAAATGAATTTTTCAGCAGTCTGTATTTTAGGAAGAATTTCCCTTTATTGGAAATGCGAGCAATTTTATTAATTTCCTTTAGATAAAAGTTAACAGTGCATAATTAACAGAGAATTTTTGATTATGTTTCTTCTCCATAGAACTCCAATGTATCTTGATGAATGGCGACTTGCGAATAATCTGTATCAAGTGATCAAAGAGTTGGGTTTAGCGTACGCTGCTGTAAAAGAATTGAAATTCTAAATTATACAAGTCTCATTTATGATTTATGATTCTGGTAGCAATACTCACACAATCCATCGGAACGATGAATGACTGTTGCTCGATTTGAAGCTCGTTTTCATTTTAAGAGGAACTTTGGAATTTATTGTGAAGTTAGCTACTTTTGAGAATGAGAGAGGCTGTTTTCTAAGCCTAACATTCGATATAATGAATAAATTCACTTCGAAACAGGAATGTTGTACTAGATAGATCCCAAGATTCAAATATTTTCTGAAAAGAGCAAGAAATATCATAATTATCGTCATTCGCTTTTCATTATGAGATATTTCGAGATAGTCTTCAAGATGCTCTATTTATGTACTAATTTCTTAAGCTGAGTACGATAACCGATTAATTTGGATGTTTTAGACTGTTAAATCGATAAATTAAAGCTTTAGATAGATCATCTTTTCAAATCGAATTCCGTTTTTCTTTACGTTTGCTTGAAATAGACTTTTGTCATTGCTATCGGAATGAGATCAATGTAGTTGTTTTTATCAAATTTTCTCTCTGAAAGACGCAAGTTGTTTTATCTTAATCAAGTTCCTTGCCATTATTTGTTGACTGCAATATCTCGTTAAACGCATCCGATCCAACGAAGATGTACGATAAATGAAGTGCTATTCCCTTTGTTCCGGCATTTTCAGTTTTAAAACTCAATGAAGGGAGATTCTTTTCATTTTTACGAGTATTAAACTAAATTTCGCGTTAAAATCAAAAGAAAATTCTCTTGTTTACAGACTCTCTTTTTCCCAATATTTTCATAGGAATGCTCCAAGAAGTGTTAGTTTAATAAACAAACAAATCGATTGCTGGGGGTTTGAGTCGGACCAAAACGACGTAAACTGGTATCTCATCAATAATTGTCAAATTACCATTACTACAACACATCTTCTATATTTGTCGAGCAGAGAGTAACAGAACTTACTTTAATCCTGACTTTGAAAATTCATCAAATATGGGATCTAGTTGGCACTAATACATAAAGAAATATTCTCGAGACGATATTTATCCGGAATTAAAGTAGATTATTTCGTTTTGTCAAAATTATTTCGATACTAATAATCTCTTAATGCAATTTGCCTCGAGCTGAAAGGAAAAAATTGCTCTTTAATTTATGCACCCGAATAAATTAGAGTGAGTGAAGAGGAATCAAATATGTTGGGTGGAAAAGACAGGCATTTAACCTTGTTATTACCTATTCATTCATCCGCAGGTAATTAAGTTCTCTCTTGTTTGCTGAAAGATGATCTAATTGTATATCAAAGATAGAGCTAAAACGTGTCCTGTACCACAGGTAAGCCAACTATAGAAGGATGATAAATAATTCTATATAATTCTGCATTTGTGATGTTCGAAATGGTTATTGAGGACAAATTTTGAAGAAATGTGGTCTCTCGCTCCGTGTAATTCTCGCTGCTCTTGCGCTGGTTTTCTGTAATTATTCTTAGGTTTATTTTTCCATTCATATCTTCTATTGGCATATTGTATGGTTATCAACTACCTTTCTTAGTTCGAAACGGCTTCTTTGGTCTTAAAATATGAAAAAATAATCTAATATAGAAAGACATTACGGCTTTTCGAATCGGAATGTTAAAAGCTGAATCGATTCCAGTTAATGGGCCAAACTTTCTCAAAGAGGTATTGAACGATCAAGCCTTCATAAAGAGCGGGATGCTTCTTCTAGCGGATACAAGCAAATATGGATTTAGAGTCACGAATCAAAGGCATTTTTGAGATACAAATTTAAGAAAGGCTCAGATTCATGCCTCTCAGGAAATCTAACTATAACAAGTTTTGTAAAGAAAACTAATTAAATTCTACATCTGAGGACTTAGTTTTCTTCTCTGAGTTTAAATTGATCCTTCTCTTTTGTGCACAGTGTTTTCTTGATCTTGAATTTGTCTGACGAGCAGCTGCGGTAGATACTGAAATCAATTTCGATATGTCGGTTTTGATAACTTTTTGGGTATTAGTGATGAAGCTGCTGGTCCTGCTCTCTTGATGATTGCTACTTGACTGATCTTCTTCTTTCTTTTTCTTTTTGCACATCACATGGATTAGTAGCTTCAAGCCCTTCCAGAAAGCAAGAACTTGCTGGATGAAGATAAAGAAAGCGTTGTATGCCACTAAGAGACAACATAGAATTATCACAACCCATCCGACGTTCTTTCTCTGAGTATCACTCATTTTTTGAGTGATATCATCTCCAGCAAACAAGAATATCACTAAGTGGATCATTACCATAATTGCTTCTGATCCAATATTCATCCAGGCGTCTCTCTTATTCCGGTATGGCTTCACTTTGATCATGAAGATAAGAAGTACTAACCCACTGCAACAAGAGATCAACATTTGTAGAATCGGAATGTCATAAGCTAGTACTATTCCACTAAAATATGCCATTTTCCTCAGGAAAATAAACGCCATGAAATTTCGACGATAATAAGCAGTCTCAAGGCTCACATTTTTCTGAGAGTCAACAATGAAGTCCTCGTAGAAAGCTCCGTGCTTCTTCTCATGAAATTCTGTGCCCAATACTTCGGCGCTTGACTCAAGAGCGGCTGTGACTGCAAAAGGAGCCCAGAAACAACAAGCTCCAACAATTAGGGCAGCTATCGACGAAAATTTGGTGATAGATGTTGTAAAGTCCATATTGATAAATTGCAAACAGGAGGCAATAATGAGGTCAGGATAGGTACCTATCAGTGCGTTATACACTATTCCCCATTCAAATTTCTCTTTGAAAGTAGTGATAATTCGATTGAATCTTCCGCTCGTTCTAAAAAAGAAGAGAGTGATTTTTGTGAATATATAGAATACTCCAACAGCAATCCAACCAGCAAGAGTCGATCCTGCGTTATTCAAATAGAGGGCGTCCATTTCATTGTCTTCAAACTTTGGAGGAGAAGGAAGCCCAACCTGCATTTCCTCATATATACTAGGAAATACATATTGGATTGGGTTTGGTATCATCACATTGATACTCGAGACAGAGAAAAGTTCGAAGAATGCGACCACATTGTATGGATAGTTAACATTCAAAAAGAGAAGATAGTTAACAATTTGAAATATTCCCAAGAAAGACCAGAGCATTCCACCTCCCCCCGCGAAGAACATTCCTGCGGAACTTGTAAGGGCAGTATTTGACACAGTTGAACCCATACTGGTGAGAGACTCTGCCGCTGCTTTTTCTTCTTCAGTGAAGAAAGTGAATCTGATCGTTTGAACACTTACAGAGTCTTGAGTGATGATCAGCCCATTTTGATCTGCTATTTCCTTTTTGTTAGTGAAGGTAGCTGTGAGGGTCTCAATCCCAACACTTTTGGTAAAATTAAAGATAATTTTGAATGTCTTCTCGTCGGGTTGTGCGGTGATATTGTAAAGAAAGTACTCAGAAGAGCCCATATTTGTGAGTGAGAACTGCAGATTCTCCATTAGAACTTGAGGAGTGACATCCATAGGGCGGGAGAAGATCAGAAGGAATATCTCTGGATTAGAAGATGATTTTAAAGTCACAATAGGAGGCGCGTCACGGGAACGGCACTTGAAAGCGTCAAGAATATAAGGAATGAAACAGGAAGTACACCGGTTAGCATTGATATCACAAGTTTGACAAGTAGAGTCGCACATGTCACAGGTCATTGTTTGATCATTTTTCCAATATCCATCTGGACACGTTGTCAAACAGGCAGTTGCATTGAGCAGGTAATGCCCAGAGAGGCATACTTTACAAGCAGTGTCGTTGAGACATTGCAGACAGTTCGTCACACATCTTGGAGTGCAAAGACCTGGTGATGATCCAACTATCGTACAGAGTGTCGTTGCAGGAAAATGTGCGCAATGACTGGAATCATCGCAAGGAATACACGTATTACTCACAGAGCATTGAGATGTTGTAACAGAGGAACAATCCGAATCTGAATTGCACTCGACACATTTTCCCAGTGTGGTATTACAGAGTAAAATAGGATCGATCGTACATTCACTTGAACTTGTACAGGGGACACAAGCTCCTTCACCCGAGCAAATTGTTCCGTCGGTGCAATCAGTAATTGAAAGACATTCAACGCATTCTCCATTTGAGGTGTCACACAAGGGTGTCGAAGTCAAATGTGTGCAGTGACTAGAATCTGTGCATGTAATGCAAGTGTTCGATGAGCACTGCGCTGCTGCAACAGTAGGACAGTCTGAGTGATCAACACATTGAACACACGTCCCTCCTGAAGAAGGGTTGCTGCATACTGGTGTGGCAGAAAAACGAGCACATTGTCCGTTTCCTGTACAAGTAGTACAAGTGTTGGATGAACAATGCGGTAATCCAGTGGTCGGGCAGTCTGAGTCATATACACATTGGACACATGCTCCTCCTGATACATCACTACACAATTGTTTTGTAGGAAAATGATCGCAATGAGTATTTGCTGTGCAAGCCACGCAAGTATTTGATGAACATTTAGATGCCGATTCAGTAGAACAATCTGTATGACCATTGCATTGAACACACGTTCCAACGACTGAGTTACACACTGGAGTCGCAGAAAAACGGCCACATTCGTCGTTTCCTGTACATGAGGAACATATATTGGATGAGCATCTCGCTAATGCAGTAGAAGGGCAATCCGACTCATTGACACACTGCACACAAACCCCTCCGAAAGGGTTACTACATCGTTGTGTTCCCGAAAAACGAGCGCATTCAGTGTCTCCTGTACAGGGAACACAAATGTTCCCTTCGCATTTCGCGGCGGTTTCAGTGGGGCAGTCTGAGTCACTAACACACTGTACGCAAGTTCCTCCTGAAGTGTCGCTACATAGTGGCGTGGAAGAAAAACGAGCGCATTCAGTGTTTCCTGTACATGTGGTGCAAGTATTAGATGAGCACCTTGCTAATGCAGCAGTAGGACAGTGTGAGTCATTAACACACTCTACGCAGGTACCTCCTGAGAGATCGCTGCAGACTGGTGTTGCCGTAAAGCGAGTACATTGATCGTTTGCAGTGCACGTGACGCAATTGTATGAAGCACATTTAGCTGCTGCTTCCGTGGGACAGTCTGAGTCGTTAACGCATTGGACGCAAGTCCCACCTGAAATGTCGCTGCACACTGGAGTAGTAGGAAAGCGAGTACATTGCCCGTTTCCTATGCATGTAGTGCAAGTACCTGAGGAACATCTTGCTAACGCAGTAGAAGGGCAGTCTGAATCGTTCACACATTGGACGCATGTTCCTCCTGATGAGCTGCTACACAGTTGTGTTGCAGAAAAACGAGTGCATTCACTGTTTCCTGTACAAGGAACACACATGTTAGATGAACATTTCGCTGCTGTTACACTAGGACAGTCTAAATCAGTAACACATTGGACGCAAACTCCTCCTGCAGCTGTGTTACATACTGGCGTGGAAGAAAAACGAGCGCATTCAGTGTTTGCTGTACATGTGGTACAAGTATTAGATGAGCACCTTGCTAATGCAGCAGTAGGACAGTGTGAGTCATTAACACACTCGACGCAAGTACCTCCTAAGAGGTTGCTGCAGAATTTTGTTGAATCAAAGCGAGTACAATGACCGTCTGCAGTGCAAGCGACGCAAGTGTTAGAAGAGCATTTAGCTGCCGTCTCCGTGGGACAGTCTGAGTCATTAACGCACTCTACGCAAGTACCTCCTGAGAGGTTGCTGCAGAATGGGGTTGCTGAAAAACGAGAGCAATGTCCATTTCCTGTACACATAGCGCAGGTGCCTGACGAACACCTTGCTAAAGCAGTAGAAGGACAATCTGAATCATTCATACACTGAACACATGTTCCTCCTGAAGGGTTGCTGCACAATGGAGTAGCAGAAAAACGAGCGCATTGCATGTTGTCTGTACAGGGAACACAAACGCCTGAGAAGCATCTAGCTGCTGTTTTAGTGGAACAGTGTGAGTCATTGCTACACTCTCCGCAAGTACCATCTGAGAGGTTGTTGCAGAATTTGGTTGCAGAAAAGCGAGTACAGTCATTGTCTGATGTGCATCGTTCACAATTGTTAGAAACACATCGAGGTGCAGTACTGGGGCAGTTTCCATTGTCTTTGCATTTAACGCATGTTCCTGAAATACATAGTGGTGTATCAGTAAATCTGCTGCAGTGCTGGTTTTGAGAACAGGGCTTGCAGACATGATTTGAACATTTTGAAGAGGTGAGACTCGTACAGTCACCATCTTCTTCACACGACATAAATGCTGGTGAGCATTTTCCAGAGCTGCAAGTGATGCCCGAAGCAGAGTCGCTCCATTTTCTACAATCAGCATCATTCTCACAAGATAAGCAATAAAATTTCCCGCTGATATAAACACACTGGGAACTTAATGGACATGAAGTATCAGACGGGCCAGTGCAAGGTTTTGCGCAAAGTACAATTTTATTATCAGTTACGCAGATCTGACCTTCAGGGCAATCATCACTCGACGAGCATTGTGTGCACCGCTTGTTTCCCAACATGTTGACGCAGTATCTTCGAACTGAATGCTGGGTATTGCATTCACCATCGTTATTGCAGATCTCGCAGCTGCCGCTTCGACAAACGCGGTATGGTTTGGCGCAGTTGTTAACTGAGGTACAAGATTCGGATAAAGCTCTTCCAGTCAGCAAGAAAATGAAAAACAGGCAAACTATCATTTCAAAGGTAGAATTTTAATTAAATTTTGGAGTTTGAGATTATACCTCTCAGGAATCACTTTCAATTTTTTTAATTAATTTATTTATCACCATTAACCCACGGGTATTTACACTTAGGTGATTTGTTTAATGATAACGTGAGACTTTCCATAGGCATTATTCTCTCTTCCTTAGGGGCAGAGAAATAATAATAAGCATAATTGCGATTGTTTTGTGATTTCTAACTCATTTGCAATTTGCAGGTATTTTTACAATGAGATTTTTCTCATCGATTGTTGAAATTGGAATAATGCGGTTAATTTAGTTGAAACTACATTCTTTGAAGAATTTTTATAAAACTTATTTCCTTCCAAAAAATCAAATTCTACTTCTGAAAATCACTCTTTCAAATCAGACCAATGTTACTGAAATTATTTTTGTTTCGACAAATCCGAAATCAAATCAATAGATTTACACAGCAATCTCAAAGCATGAGAAATCCAGAAAGTTGCTCTCAGAGTGTAAACTCTCGTTATGTGGCTATGCTTTCAAAATCATAACCTAATTCCTCCATAAGAGCCCAAATAACAAATGCTAATGTTTAAAATCAATTGAAATCTATTCACAGAAGAATCGGAAATCTAAGTTTGAGACTCCTGCTTTTCCTTTCGAAAGTCTTTATTTTTTCGCATTATTTGGAACTTACTTTTCGTTGTCCACCGCACTAATTAACAAATCAGAGTAAGAAAACCTCGTCTAAGAATTTTGTAAAAAGAGGTACATTGATTACTTAAAAATATTTCAAATCAATATCAACAATATCAAAACTTGAGAATTAAAATTGAACAACCAAGCGAGTTATTAAATGAAAACATATAAGAATCGGTCAGTTTCTGGTTCAGAGACTCAATTATTCCTTTGTATGAGGCAAGAAACCTTGAATAACTTCTTTTACAGGCCTGAATAGTTTCCAAACAGTTAGAAGCCAGAATAAAATTTGACTTATCTGACCTTTCAAACGGAGCAATGAGTTCGAAAATGTCAGATTTGCCTTCAAAACATGATGCGAGTGTGGGTTAGTGGTCTTAAAAAAAGAAGGGATTCCAATCGTACTGATTAGAATAAGGTTGAGAAAAAGAATTCAGTGTAAGTCTGAAACCTGACGATTTTTTGAAGGCTGTGGACCTAACAACCAAACTCCAGAGACTGAAGTTTGGAACTGCTTCGTCATCAGGACCTCGGTTAAAAAGAATTTCTTGCACCCTAGCTTTGACTCTAACTCCGGAATCAACCTTAATCATGATTATGAGAGATAAAGTTGATGATTTCCCGAAGAAATTGAACTTAAAATTCATGAGAGAGAAAGTTCGTCAAACCAGAGGAATCCTTAAATTAATCGGGTGAAGCTTCTTCAAAGCTAGTTTTAGTTTTTAGCTTTCCTGAGTTAGATAAAAAATTAACTAAAAGAAATGACCGAAGCTAATCTCGAGAAAATCATTTTTCATTTTTCATGATTATGCAGGACCAAAGCAGCATACGTTGATTCAAACATTCTACTTACTTCAGAAAATATTCTCATGTTCAAGCTATTCTTAAATATCTTTCCTATCGCTTCGAAAAACTTATTTCATAGGTTCAGAGATAAAGATCAAAATCTTTGTAAAAATCAAAAAAAAGTGTATTTTTAATAAAATTATTAGTATTTTTCCTATGATTTTAGTTTTTTTCATAATCATGCGATTCTTGCATAAATATTTAGTTTTTTTCTTAAAAATTTTGGTATTTTTTATAGTGGAAAAACCTAGATTAATACTTGGTGCTAATTTTGAGTTGAGTGTACTTAAATTTTGGAAAGAAATTACCTTCATAAATTGCTTTTTTCGTGAATTATAATATTTCGAAGTCATCATTTGTCTGTCGTTTAACGAACGCAATTAAAGCAATCGAACTTGTGAATCTCGCAAATACTCACTGAAAATTTAATCACTTTTTACCCATGAATGCGAAAAAATTCATTTCTTCAGAACCTTTATGATTAATAATGTCATATGTTGAATCCAAGTGTCAGCTTCAAGTCGTTTAGAAGGATTATTGTTGCTATTACTGAAAAATCTCATCAATCGGCAATCTAACAAGAGATCTAATGCTTGAACGAATAAAAATAATGTCACAATTCTATTGTCTCGTTTTGCCAATCCAGAGCTCATTATGATCTGGAGATGTAATTTGTGTTGCATTGCCCTAAGCTAATGATTCAACTTTGTTGTCTATTTGTTTATCGTTCGACAACTCTTAGCAAGTTGTGATTTCTTACTTATGAAAAGCACGAATGAGAACAAAAATATTCAGACGTAAGGATGATTAGAAGTCCTAAGGTTAGAATGACATAACCTAATTCACAGAGTCATTATCTGAATTGTGCTGCTTGGCCGACATTCTTGAGAGTAATTCTTGTTCTCTCGATCCTTTGCATTTCATGTATATCTAGATGAAACAGACTGACATTGCCGACTCTGATAAGTGAATGACGATCATGTATTTTGAAATAGATAATTTACTCCCATCTGAAGTGTTTCCAGTATAAAGCACTTTTCCTGTTTTGAAGTCCAACAGTTTTA
>ENA-UOTZ01001148-UOTZ01001148.1-compost-metagenome-genome-assembly--contig:-NODE-1148-length-19570-cov-3.696814_pt1 | contig 19570 bp, 7 predicted proteins | sample MGYA00238144_ERZ746983 | MGnify/ENA primary metagenome ERZ746983 (study PRJEB28759, sample SAMN06268863) | compost metagenome | isolation source: single cell | place: USA: California, Emeryville, Joint...
AAAGCTGTATGATGAGCAAGGGAAATTTTCTCTGGTTGAATACTTTCAAGGAGTCAAAAAGGAGACTCTCTCTGAATGGGGAGGAAAGCCTAACATACAGATTCTAAAGATTATGCCAGCGAGCACAAGCAAACCAGTGCTTCGAAAGCAGTACGGGATCGAGATTACTCCAGATGACTTTAAGACACTAACTGATGAGAAGCTCCATTTAAGCGATAATATCGTGAACTATTACATGAGAGCCCTTGAAAATAAGCTATTGGAGTTTACCTTTGAGAGTGATAGTCCACAGCAGAGAGTTTTCTTTTTTGATAGCGATTTTATGACGCTTCTCTCTGGAAACACTTCTAAAGGGGAGGGAACTAATAATCAGGCAGTAGAGAAATATCTGAGAGGATACAACGCTGCTGAAGGACATCTAATTTTCAATGAATTTGATCGCATTTTGCTTGTTACTAAGAGCACTCAAAACCACGATACTTGGGTACTTGCTGAAATCAGGTGCGAGAAAGATGATACGAACTCCTACCCTCAGAAGATTGATTTCTATATCTATAACCCCTGTGGCTCCGATGATGAAAGTGGACAATATGACCCAAAAAGCCCCGGGATTTCGCTGCACCTTTACAACTTCGTGGAGAATGAAATCAAAAAATCAAAGGTCAAGAAGAACGAGCTGTCTCTTGCGCTGGCAAACTCGAGACTGAATATAGAAAAAATCCCTAAAGCGAAATCACCAGAACTTAGCGGAATTTACATATGCAGATACGCGCAATGTATCGCTACAGGAAGGGACAGAGACAACATTGAGTTGAAGGATCCAAAAGAGTTTAGAGAGGAAATTAAGAACGTGATTATGGGAATCTATCAAAACCCTCTTTTTATGAATCGCCATGAAAAACTTCAAATCCAAGGTTATTAAACCAAGTCTATTGTACCGTAACCGATTATCATTTCCTTAATTTGATAGTTGAATGAGTGATTATTTAACTGAGGCGTTATTTCATGCTATTTCATGAGTTTTTTGGTGTTGTTCGGATCCGGTTAACTCAACCATTATCTCTTACCTGATAAAGAAAAATTCTACATTGAAAATACTTTGTTTCTTATTTCTTAAACAGCTCAGAAACATGCGACACTCATCGGAAATCAACCTCAATAGCTATGTTCGTCGAAAATAGCAACATCAATTCATGCATCTGAATCTAAATTGATTTTACCCTCAGTGTGGATTTAAACATGTTGAAGGGAAAAAGATGTCTAAACTCTCATTTCATAGACTTACCCTGGTTCCACGAGCGCATTTGTTGCTATTCTAGACTGATTCATGATAATCTCTTACATCTGAGTCGTTCTTGATTCACTATCCTGTTTTAATTGTCATTAATCAATTAAATTTTCAGAAGCAGTTCAAATTTTTAGCTCGTCGTGACGGAAGAACAGAAGGTGCAGTCACCAAAAATTTCAAAAGCCAGAAAGTTCACATGCAGCTACTTAGACATAGAAAGCGGTGAATGGGTCCAGTTCAAGTCCTTCTTTCTGAAGACACCGAACGAGGAGATATTTCACATCACAAACACTTCCCCAACCTCAACAGAAGTACTTGAACGTCAGATAAACTACAATTTCCACGCCTCATTCTCTCGAGTCTTGCATTCCGACATGCTTGGAGCCTCTCAGCGAGAGCAAGTCATCAGCAGCTCGAAGAAATTTTACATTCGGCTTTCCGGCGACTCAATGCGATTCAAACCTCAAAACTCCTGCTACGTGATCTTTAAAAACCTAGAAAAAAAAACAGAAGGCCTCTCCAAAGTCGAGCTTTATCATATTTTTTCATTCTCGTTTAACCCTGACAACCTCGAGGTCCTTGACACGATCAAGCGTAAGATTTCTCGAGCGAACTTCCTTCTGCGCTACTATGACCATGGTTTAAAATTTCAAATAAAGCAGAGGATTCATTACTTGACATATAAGAGCATGAAACAGGTTCTACGGCTCTTGGCGCATTTGCTAGGCGTTCCTATGGATGGAAGGAGTCATAACACACTTCAGGAGCTGTTTGATCTCTACGATGAGGACGAGAGTAGAAAGAAATTCATGAGCATTGTCAACCAACCAGCGTTTTTAGCCGAAATTAAAAGTCTCGTCTATAAAGTCATCGCTAGTCTCGGCCTTTTCCCTTCTTATGTTGAAATAAACACCATGGCAGAGGATTCGTTGGTTCTCTGGGCAAAGAAAATATTTAGTACTGCGGTCAGCGCTCCCTGGGGATCCAGCCATCATGCCTCTTTCTCTGTGGGAAACCATCGTTATTCATTCATTAACTTGCCAGAGGACCCAAGTATGCAAAACAAAGTGAATGTTAGCTTAGACATTCACAGAGAGTTTCGGAGTTCGCAGTCTGCGTACAAGTATTTCAGGTTCCAGTTTTTTGACTTCTTCCCAATGAACAATTGGATTGATGAAATCTCCAATTTTATCCATCGGACGCTTCAGTATGTGAAGATTTTGGAGTTCGATGACGGAAACACGTTCCCAAATTTAATGAAAACGGTTCAGTACAAGCTCAGCCAATTGATGGAAGGAGAAACTTTTCCAACGAAAATCGCTCAGGAATTTAATGAAAGATACTCAGACCTGCTCTGGAAACCGTCTGACACGGCATCTGTCGCACCTCACCGTCGAATTAACCCTATGAGCTATACTTACACTAGATTAAAAACGCTTTCTTCATTCGGAAGCAACTTATCAAAACAGAAGGCGGATTGGATATTTATGCAGTTCACTGAGTTAATCGCTAAAGCTGAAATAAGAGGCTACTCGCAGTTTAGCAACAACTGCCAAACGATCGTGTCTGAAGTCATGAACCTCTTCTGTTCTAATTTTCATTTGCTGCTCGAGCCTTTGTGTATCCACACGCTGTTTTTGACCGGAAATCCGTCGATTAGAGACACCATAAAGAAAAATTTCCAAATCTTCGAGTCGTCTTTTAACAAAAATCTGTTAGTGAAAGTCCAACCGTTCTCTTTGATCCACCAGGTGCCTTACTTTGGGACTTATGGGGACATTGACACCTGCAATTTGCTCGATCGGAACAAATTTGGTAAACTTCAACGGTACTGCGAGAAGTACATGAAGAAACCTGAAGTATTTGATTTTCTCCGAGCAATCAAAGACTCCTACAAAAGCGGTATCGAGCCTCTCAGGGAAACGCTGCTGAAGCAGTCTGTAGAGAATTCAAAGATAATGCTGTCGGTTTCATTGGGAGAAGACTGCAAAAGTTCTCTGTGTATCGAGGGTAATCCTTATGACGCTCCGATAAAATCCACAATTATGGTGGATCTATACACCAAACCTGAGAACCCAGAGAAACTGGAGCTTCCATCCACTCGAAACGCTTCGAAGCAAGGAGGAAGCGTTTCAAAGCTCGACTTCAAAAGCACAGAGCAGTTTTCGTTTATTTCTCATCTGCTGTATATCCTATATAACGAGTTGTTTATGCTGCGTATGAAGATCAAAATAAACAAGAGACTGATAGAGGAGATCGACGCTTTTCTGGAGAAAGGAATCGGTTTGGAAAGCAAAAAGAGCAGTAAAACAAAGAAAATAGAAGAGAGGCAGAAGGCCGTGAAAGAAAACGAGGCGCTCCACCAAAAGAAGTATGGTTTGATAAACTGCTATCGAGAAGTCTGCTATTACTACTATAATTCTGTGCGGGTCGGGTTTCTTGAGAAATATAATGATAATGCTTCTTGTTTAGGGTTTTTGTTAATAAAAAACCCAGAGTATCGTTCAGATTTCATCGATTCACCGGAGCAAAGGAAGCTATCACAGTCATTTGAGACAATAGTGGAGAACGACCCTGATAAAAGAGCAGGAAACCCGATTAGACTGTCATAATTATGGTAAAAATTTGATTTAATACCATTTTCTTTTTTGCATAATTAATGAGAATGAGGGAGTTTTCCCTGTTTCTGCTATAAGCCAATGCCATTTTCTCTCAAAGCCATATCGGCATATTTTGTAAAATTTGTTTTGAAAATCATTTAACTACGCGAGATGAGTAATAAACATGCTTAAACAACAAGTTTGTACGAGTATCTCTACGAATAGATTTGAAAGTTCTGCTATTTTCTTCTATCTTTCTTTTCGTTAAATAAAAGCGATTTAAAAGGTAGAAGTTTAATGTCCAAGGTCTTTGAGAAATACGTGCAGATAGAGTTGAGACCGGTGCTTAAAAAGATGGCAACCGCGATACAACAGTGCAGAACAGAGGTCTCATTAGTTTATCTTGTTCAGTACCTCATAAAGTATCATGATAGGGTGCAGAATATGCTGAATGTGTCAAGAAAAAAGGAATCAATGTGAAAGAAAAGGAATGTGAGCCATTCTTCGCCAAGTATTCGATGTGTATAGCAAAGAATATCAAGAAAGGAAGATGAGACTAACTGCTTTCGAAGAATACGTTAAACTTGCAATGATTAGTGTTAGATATTTGCTATTTTCTAAATAAACTGCCTCTTTTGATGAATTACTTAGATAAACACTGATTGTATACATCCCTCGAGAAGGAAACAGACCTCAAGGGACACCTGCAGCAAAGAGTCAGTTAAGAAATTGCAATGAGAGTATAACTTTTTACCAAAGATATTTTAATCCCGAAAAGGCACCCTTGAGAAACGTCTTATTGGCTGAGAGATTTTTAGGCTATGCCTTAACATTTTCCTCTTAGATACATCCTGGTAGGTTTGATAATCGAGGTAATGAAATTGATGATATGCCAAATCGAGTTCTCACGCGTTAGCCACAATGTCTACACTGGTTTTGGATAAGTTTTCTTTTTGTTGTGTTGCAATAGAAGGGCATTCCTGCTTTCAGAGAAGGAAAATTCGGTTTGTGGAGTATGTATTCATAAATTTCGGTATTTTATGTAGTTTTGCAGTCATCTTGACTTATGTAAACTATTAGAGGTCATTACATGATACAAAGGCTCTATAAACTGCTTTCCTTATAAGAGGGGCTACTTCGGGTTTGGGGGGTATTTATTCTTGATAAGGATAAATCGTGATGGTCCTAATTTTATAAAAACTAAATTAATTCGAGAGGGTTGCGTTTCTCAATTAGATAAATTTTATCATTTAATTTTATGAGCGAACTCGTAGCTATTAACCTATAAGTTTAAATCTGTTTCTAATTTGGACTCCTTTCCAATTAGATTGAAAGAAGATAACAGAATTTCTGCTAACAACCTTTTTCTCTCGAAAATATGCAAGATCCTCTGATTTTTCCTTCTCACTCGATCCCCAAGCAATTCACTTAGTACGACACTATTGGAGGGATTCCCTTCGGATATAATGCTGAGAATTGTGTAGTGTTGTTCATACAGTAAGAGTAAGCATAGTACACTAAAAGGAGAAATTCTAAGTAGCGAGTGCAGGCTATCCATGAATAACAAAGGAATACTCTGCCTGAGGGAGTCACCCTTGACTGATTCCAATGATCAAAAAAAAAATTAAAATCCTGGTTTTCTCTCTGGAGTGTGACGTCACATTGTTGCAATTTGGAAAAAGCTTGAGGCTAAGAATTTTTTAAAGAAAAATTGTTTAAATATAATTTAATAGGCGCATAGGCTTCGAAACTAATAATTATTTAAAAAATCAAAATCCTAATTTTGCTTGCAAAAGTGTTATCGGCATTCACAGGTATGGAGAATATAGCCCCAAAGACACCAAAATGCAACTTCTTTGAGACTCTCTTTTCGATTCTCGAGGTAATTCTTCGTGTAATAATTCACTCATAATTTTTCCTCATCACAGTCAGGAAAACACGACGAGATTATCCGCTGGAGTACTGCAGGGACGTCCTTCACGGTGATTAGCGTCGATTTGCTGGTCAAGATCGTGCTGCCACAGCACTTTAGAAACAAAAGTATAAGTTATTTCGTTCGTCAGGTAAATCCTTTATTATCGAGGTCAATTCTTACGAAAATTTGTAGCTCTATTCGCACAGGTTTAAGAAACATTATCAGACCTCAGAGGTGTGTGAGGTAGCTTATTCACATGCTTTTTTTCAAAAGGGCCAAAGGTAGGTTCATTTTTCTTTTATTTTTTTTTGATGAGATATAGGGATTTATTGATGAAAATGCTGAGTATGAGGAAGGGGTTTTCAGGCGGCAAGGAGTCTCAGACAGAAGAAACTGATGAGAGAAGAACTAAACAAGGCGGCTTCAACAAAAGAGTAAATGAAGTTTGGTTGCAAATGCTATAATTTTCAAGAAGCAAAAAATCAATAAAGATTTGGGCAGCGATGACGATGCAAATTTTTATCAAGACTTTGGAATAAATTTGAATGGAATTAATAATTCGAGGTTGACTTCTAGAATGATTTAGAACTAATTTTTTCATTAGAAAGAAGGTTAATTTATTAATTCAGAGTTATGTGCCTGTCCCTATCCAGCAGGATGACAACTCGAGCCAAATGCATGGAGAGACTGATGGGCTTCTGCAGCAGCATGACTATCAGACGGAATTGAGAGTAAATTTACTTGGCAGTTTTTCCGATAACAATTTCAATGCAGAATTATTCAGAGTTTTTGAAAGAATTGCTCAGTCCCAATGGCCATTCAGAACAAGAAAGTGAAGTCAATCACTAGCAATTTTAATCAGCGCACTAATAATGAGCTTTTTTTGTTCTTTTTTGTATTTACTTGCGGTATCTTTAATAATCATAAAAAGCGAACAACGGAAGTTGATTCACGCTAATATGTATATATATATTTAACCTAGGGGCTTCTGAAAAAAATATATAGTCATGTGGCAGCGTTGAATGATTACATGACATAAAACTACCGAAAGTTCTGATCTTTAACTCTCATTCTCCTAATGCATTAATTAGCCCAATTAGTATCAGAGCAAGAATGAGTTCTTGCTGTTCACTTGGCTACCGTCTGCTGTGTTTTTTTCTGCAAGGGTTCATTTGAAGGATATGAAAACTTATTTTTCCTTTCTTATTGGGATAATAAAATAACCCAATGGATTTCTATTGTCGCATACAGTCTGTTTTCTTCCCTTTCAAGGAAAGAAACTCGCTTATAAGCTCACTTCGTTCTTTTTCATTGAAGAAATAGCCAATAGAGTTTTATCACACACATTAAAGCTCTTTCTTCTTTTTATCGATAAAAGAATGACCCATTCCTTAAGTAAACAGTCTAACTTTTGTAACCTTCTAACAAACTCATTATCGCCTTAACCTGAATCGTTTTTCGGCGTTTCAAAGCGAGTTTTCTCTATCTAAGACTATAAACAGAATAAATTCGTCCCTTTATCTGAAAAATGATATAAAATCTGCTCAAAATACCTGAACAGGATCTCCCGTGTCATAAAATATGTACTCAGACGAACCAATTCATGGTTTAGTCAACGTTGCGAAGATGCTCAAATCTGAAAGGAGAATTGAACTAAATTAAATTAAATTTTATTAACTACGACTTGAAATGCAACACACACGAATAAGCGAAGTAAAAAAAGTTCTTCCATCATTTTCATCATTCACCTCTATTAGGACTTCGAATTCCAGCTTCTCATTGAATCCTTCAAGCAGTCTGACAAATCCTCTGAAGATCTCCTAGTAATCCATTAGTCGAAAGTGTTCGATGGCTAATTTTCTTAGAGGATCTATGAATCAATTAAAAATATCGGCTTCTTTCAAAATCAGTTAGGCCCTCTAAAAGAGGACGTCGTGACTCACTTAATCGCGAACATGAGTTACGATCACGCACCTAAAGGAAAGGTTATTTATAGCCAAGAAGCGAAAATAAACAGGAAATTCTACATCGTATTATCAGGCGAAGTCGCTCTAGCAAGAAATAGCATGGGAGGGTTTTCCGATGTGATATCTCCAATCTCTTTTTCGCAGTCACCCATGGAAAGACAATCGTTCTCTGCGTTTTCGAAAGAAAAGCAAAGATCGAATCTACTCAAACGGCCAACACCAGTATTAGCCTCGACGCCGACAACACCTTCAAGGCATACTTCTCACAAGGTATCGAGGATGGGACTGAAAAATACCGCAACGATTTCAGCAATTCAATCCGGTTCGACGCAAGACAAGACGCCTAAAGGGCAAATAAATGAAGCCTTAGAGTAACAATTTGAAAATGATGTTTTGCTTATTCTAAATGCATTACGATTGAATAGTTCCCCGCTACTCTCTGAACTACCAGCAAAAAAAGAGGAAACAAACAATATCAGACCTCCATTGCCACAATTTATTGAGAACTTTGACTTGCAAAGCATTGGAGACTATTATGGAGAAATTGTTCGAAAGATCTCCAAAGGTTCGAGCTTTGGAGAGATCAAAAGTAATATATATATTGCCAGTAAAATATTCTCTGATTCATCATCCTTTTTAGATGAAACTAAGTTTAGAAGAGAAGAAACTGCGATTGCTATGACTGAGAGCGATCTTCTCGCTGTGGACTACTTATTATGGGACGAGGTGGTTCAAAGGAACAAAGAGCTCAAGAAAAATTTCCTCTCATCGATTTTCGCGTATATTCGAAACATCAACTCCACTGTCGTCCGAAACTCAATCGTCAATCAATTCAAAGTAACAATATGGATGTTACGAGTTGTTCTTATGAAAATCAAACAGAGCGAATCTTTTAGTAGAGGCACGATAGTAACCGACGAAAACCAGCGAGTGCAGGACCCCAAAATCTATGTTGTTGAGGAGGGTGCGTTAGAAGTCCTAAAGAGAGTTGATCAAGAGATCCGAAACCCTTACAACCCGAGAGAAGTCTTTCATAAAGACACTCACTGGGTAAGGCTGTGCTTGCTGGAAAGAGCTTCAATATTCGGAGAAGAGGCACTGATGTACCCTTCAGGGCAGGAAACATATGAATATCGCGTCAAAGTAACCGTGGTTTCCACGCTCATGTTAAATTTGGTTTGCCCTGTAGGTAACATCTTCACAAGCACGAGCCTTCTCGCTAACAAGATCCGCTCTATCAACAATGAGCTCTCGGCTAAGGAAGCAGATTATCGGGACATATCAAGTCAAGAAAGAGCAGCGACAGCAAATTATTAATGAGATAAATGACAAATTCAATAAAGAATTCGATGGACAAGGTTATTTATCTGAGGATGCGCGCCAGCAATTCTTGAGATCCTCTCCAAGCGTCGCTCGGATGGTTTCGAAAACCACTCTCGACATGATGTCGCGAGTTTCTACAAAGCAGAAAACCGCTCATCTAGATAACCCAATTACCTCTCTCATAGAGAGACCAGATAAGCCGTCAACATTTTTCAAGCAGATCGGCAAGTCTCATTCGATAACTCTGGAAAATGTCAAACCCCAAGGAAAAGACCTTCACCTTCAACCTCCTCCTCAACAAAAACCAGAGACTCAAAATTCACCTATTAGCACCAAAAACCACCTTGATCATGTGCGTAGGAGCAATAATAACTCCCCCGCTGGCAAATTGGAGGCTTCGCTCATCAATAGCGTTACGAATTTTCAAGACTTGATGCCAAGAGCCATGGAATCAATGGAAGAGGTGGATCGAAAGTCAAGGAGTAGCTCTCTACATCAATTGAGAGCGCAAGAAATGCAACTCATCAAAAGCAACCTTTCTCCCGCCAAGAAAGAGGAAAAGACTCCCAGCACCAGTAAGCTTATCGATGCGATCATGAGCGGGCCTCAACAGGAGACCCTTAAACCTGTTCAACCTAACTATGACTTTCTTCCACCTGAGTACATCATTCCAAATGCGCTTGTTTACGGAGGCACTACCTTAAGAATGCAAAAAAACAATGGAGCAAAGAGATTCATTGAAACTGCTCGCGATTCTATCACGAAAATAGCTCATTTTGATTTTCTGGATAAATTTCAAGCCGAGAAGATAGGCCTTGACTCTGGTGATATCCACAACTTCCGGTTCAATTTCCAAGGAGAAAGCGCGTCCCGAAATGAAGAAATTTTGAAGCAAAAGCAGCTCAGAATAGGAATTTTTTCTAAGAAAACAAATCAAAATTACATTGAACATAAATATGAAGGGACGGGAGGGATAATGAATAAACTTTCCAAGCACAGAGAGTTATCCTCGAAAATAAACAAGAAAATTCTGGGTGAAAAAGCGTTGATAATCACAAGAAGTGCAGCGGTCACTCCGAAGGGCACGAGGATGTCTCCAGTCAATCCGAGGGAGGTAAAAGGGTCAGGAAATGTGATAACGGGGAGGTGCTTGAGCTCGACGAGTCAGAGAAGCACAAGTACGAATTTCACTTTCAATTTGGATCCTGGGTCAACGCTGAGATCTGTGTCAGTTTCTCAGTTTAAGATGGCTCTGAAACCTCAAAAACCGGGCTCTGCTCCTGGCTTGAAGCCTGAAGACAGCAAGAGTCAACTCACGAGCCGAGCTGGCCTGCTTGAGAAGCAAATTGAAGGAAGACTTCTCTCTCCAGTCAATAATGTGGCTGACAATACTTTGGAATTGATCGTGCAACAACGGGCTGGTGCTCTCAACGTCGATGCGACTAATGGAGTCGAGAAGATCCCGAAGGTCTCACCGATACATAGTCGGCACAGAAAATTATCAAACTAAAGGTGTAAAAGTCTTTTAATTACAATCTGATCAGACTTTGGAGATTGCGAATTTGAGTTAATGCGATAAAATTTCAATTTTAAAAATAGAGAACTAACATTTGTTTAAAATTTGAATGAAATCTGTTTCATTGTAAGAATTGCTGCTACCAACTCAACTCTCAACTAATTCAATTACCATTTATGGAAGTATGGAGACAGAGTTGTGGTTGATGCTTGAGATCATTTGAGAAATTGTACTCAATTGTTCCTTTTTTAAGTTCATTTCTCCTAATACTACTAAGAAAATAATGTAAGATCTTCTTTTCCCAAAATCGTCCTTGCTGGGCATGGAAATAACATAATTTGACCAGAGATATACAGAGTAGTATCCGTTTTTTTAAAAACAAACAATATTTTGATACTATTTTTGTTTAGATCATTAATCATCGTCAAATTAAAGCTTCAATTGACGTATTTTCAAAGCAGAAATCACACATACTCAATCTCCATATCGATTTTCCATTATTGACGCTTCGAAAATGTTTAACTACCAATCAGCCAGCAGATATGAGCCAGCCTTTGATAAAATTCTGCCTATATCAAAGTACAAAGAAGATGGGAATAATTATTCCAACACCAGCGTCCTGAAACTGTTAGAGAAAAGCTCTGAGCTCACTCACTCCCTAGATCGAAGTTCACCGCCTATTAATTTCTTCCAAAACCAGGTATTTTTCTCACAAAAAACTGACGAAAGTGCTCCAAAACGCCCTCTCGCATATGAAACTGCTCAGAATCGAGCAATAAGGCCCAATCTGGCCGTGCAAGTAGACCATCTCAGAGACGGAAAAGCTTCTCACCCTGTCCGTGTTCAGGATTGGGGTGAAAGTATGAGCAAACTCGACAATAGGTCTAGTCATGAAGCCTATATTGAAGAGGATTTAAAAAAACTTTACTTGGAATACCAAAGATTAGGAAAAGAGGGTCCAAATAGGGAATTCACTATTCAACCCAAGGATCTCAGTCACAGACAGGACTTGCAAGGGTCCGGATGGCGTCCTTCTGGAATAGCGTTAGATTCCGCAAAGAAAGGAGTCAACGACCCAATAAAAATAAATTCCTCTGGCCTTATAGAGTATGGCTATCGTGATACTGCGAATTTTACTCCTTTACAAAGGAAATCGCCTTCAAGAGACCAAGACCAAAATTGTTTTATGAGCCCATTGTTACGAGCTCAACCTCATGGTTACGCAAATGAATCACCGAATACTATCCGGGATCATCAGACAAGGTCGGATGGAGGTTTTAGAATGATAGGATTGGAAAAAGCTCTTGAACAAGAGACGGAAAACACGAAAGATTTCACACAGTTAGATGTTCCCTTATTTAGGAATATGTTCTACCACAGAAATGCAGATCAAAGCCATTTATTAGAGATCAACGGGAGCTCATTAGCCTCATCAGAACAGACCAAAAACTCTCTGGTTCCAAGCGGAAAGAAAAGCACTGCTAATAATAAAGTGGAAATGCCATTTAACGAAAGACGTGACAGAGGAAATGGAGAGATCCCAAAGCAAACGGCTTTGTTATATCCTGAGAATCGGAAATTGGTAGATGTGAATGAAGTTCCGTCGAAAAGTTCATTGGGTGAAGAATTGCAGAAGAAAAATCAAGGCGCCGAGGGAAATACTTTCGATTATAATGAGCATGACTCACTCAGGTTTCTTTCTCCTATCAAAAAAATATCGAAACTGAAAACTGAAGAAACTGAAGAGGGAGAGTCGGGGTTCCTCAGCGTGAAATTTGACTTCTCTCAGCTTCAGCAGAGAGTTGGAGGTTCATTGCAAGAGTTAGATGCGGAAAAGACGTTCTTGACTAAAAAAGCTTCTGAAAGGGTTGATAAATCGAAAGTGGAGGGTGAAAATAGTGTGGAAACGAGAAATAAAGCAGAAATGTTGAGGCAAACCCAGTGGAATCAGATAGGCGGATCTCCTAATAAAGAAGACTCTGGCAGAAAATCCTATAGCAAACCCGGCACTCCAAAGAAAATGATAATAAGAGTTCCAAAATCAATAAATCCCCAAAAAGAGGGGGTGGATTTTGTGTCTTCGATGATACAAAGCAAAGCATCGTTTGTAATGCCAATGAAAGCGACAGAAATTTTGGATGGCTCTAAATTTCGTCAGCAAATTCTTGAGAGGATCGAGCTTTACGAAAAAGGTCTAGCAAATCCAGCCAATTTCAAGGACAATTTTGCGGAGTCTCGTCGAAAGGAAGCAGAAACAAGCCAATTATACAACTCCCACCTATCGAAGACTCTAAGTATGTTGCATGAGAACGAAGCAAATCAGATTGTCGAACATTTTCTCAAGGACACATTGAAGAAAGAGGTCTTTCAAACCAAGCAAGGACCAATCGTGCACAAGGAAGATGAACTCAGAAGTTCGCGTATTTCTTCAATAGGCGAACGAAGAAGACACTCTGCTTCCGGAGGATTGGGAGGACAGATAATCCCGAGCACAGACTCGCAGGACAACCAATTTCGAAATCAAAATTACCTTCAGTCGACAGCACAGCCAGAAAAAATGAATAACTATCAAGCAACCGAGTATCAATCTAATCGATGGCAACCGATAGGGGACATTGGGAAAAGCTCAGCCACAACAAATAAACACACGAAAAACACATATTCTGTCGCTTCAATTGAGCCATTGTCAACTTACCAAAAAGATAAAATGGTTCCTTGGACGAGTATCCGCTTGGATCACCGAACGGTAAGGCAATCACTACCTGGATCATCAACGCAAAATTTCACGTCAACAAATATTGAAAGCACTCAGGCACCATCTCGGCCGCGAATAGAAGATAAAGTACAGAGTTTAGCTTCAGGATTTCAGTATCCGGAAGATGAGCGAAGCGGTTTTTCGTCTGCAAATCGCAAAAACTTAGAGGAGCCTCAACATAACTATCCATCTAATCCTTCAAAATTGTTAGCTCTTCCGAGCAGGACTGGTCAAACGCAAAATGAGCAGAATTGTAACTCGTCCTCTCCTGTTAAACCCAGTTCCAGCCTGACCAGTCCTCGAAACGGAACTGAGACACGCTTAAGTCAAACTGGAAAGGAACCGTTCATCTTCTCTGAGAAGCGTATAGCTCAAAACACGCCAAAAGAATGGTATTTATCATCAAGCAAATCAACCAGCGACTTACTTAAGGCTTCACCCACTAATGACAACACGAAGGTCGCGAGGTTCTCAGATTACTTTGTTTCACAGGCGCAACAACCGAACCAAAATACAAACGTCAGAAAGAGTCAGCCTCCTCGTGTCCGTGCCTCAGCAGAACCTATCGAGACCGAGCACTTAACCTCTTCAATCGAAGTAAACGGCTCTTACTTCCAAGAAAAAGTCCAGCCTAGAAATTTGCCGCACACAATCGCACTGCCTCGTCAAAATTTCTGTAAATTTTACGATCCTAAGATGAAAATCAAGGTCAAAATGGATGCTTTTTGCATGGTATGTGAAGATTTCATATCATTAGAAAAAGTCGATAGCCACTCTAAGCAATGCACCACAAAAATAGACCAATGCCTTGAACCTGGGAAAGCTATTTTCAATCTTCGAGAAACCGTTGGGAAGGATCAAACAAACGTTGAAGACTGCAATCACAATATTGAGCGAATCGTTGTAAAGCTCAACGAATCCCTCAAAAAGATCGGTGTAGCAAAGAATATTGAATTCACTGAAACGAGTAAGCAGCTAGTCAGAGTTGCCAGAGATGTCGTATCAGAGAATTTCAACTCGAAGATTGTGAATAGAAAAATGCAAGAGTTTGATAAATTATTTGAGCCTTTGTCCAACAATACCAAAGGCGAGGAAATTGGTTTGCTGTGCTATCTACAAAGGCTCTTTGTTGCGTTAAGGGAGAAAGATCACGCCTTGAAAGCCAAGAAAAATGAAGAAAATGGCGTGATGGACCTCAAGACTGGTATGAGAACACTAGAGTCAGACGCCTTTCAAAGGAAATCTATAGCAGATAGTCCAGAGACTTATCAATATCAATCTTTATTGCTGCAGGAGATTGAGAAAAATGATGTGAAATCAATAAAAGACTTGAAACACGATCTGACGCGTGAGGTTGAGGTGCTTTCTCAGATATATTCTGATATTGCTGAATCTCCTGATGTAAGTGATTTGTCAGCAGAGACTTCAGAAAGTGATGAAATGCAAGCCGATTCGCCGCTACAAGGCGCTCAGGATGTGAAAGAGGAGCACAGAAGACTATTTTATACAGAAGCAGCAAACATTAAACTAAAATTGCCGGCCAATCATCCGGGAAAAGACCGGCCGATCGCGGAATTATATCAAGAGTGTTTAAAATATAAGATCACACAGAAAGGTTTCAGTGCGTTCATTTGTAAACAATTCAATATCTCTGAGATAATTACATCGATTTGATGGTGTGTGCTGATGTAACAAAAAAGCACGGGTGCTATTTTTACATCATTAGATATGTAACATCTAATATTTTTTCGATACTAATTCTCTTAGTTATTCATTTTTTCTGCAAGACCATTAACAACATCAGATAAATCTCGTTAGTATCAACATCGTTCTCGATTCATTGTCTTAATAACATTAGTTTCAGGTTTACTGTAATCAATCTTAAATAAAATAATCATAACAATAATAATAGGCACTAATTGTTTTTCTAATATTAATAGCGTGCCTGGCAACACTGACTGTTGAATATCGCTAAAATTGGATCTAAAACTTATAAAATCAGGGATCACACTATGCGAAGAAGTCGAAATTCATCTAAAAGACACTTGGCAAATTCTCTTTGAAATGGATATTTGCACTTTGATGTATATGAGGAAAAACATTTAAAATGAAAGTGAATTGAAAAAGTTTTGGCTTAAAGAGGAACCATTGCAAAGGGAAGTGAGTAGCGAGTTGTACTTGCTTATTAATCTAATTGAGATATATGAAATGTTGCTTATCAGAGTGTAGCAAAGACATTCAATGCCAAATGCTCCCCACGAAGACTTTAGTCATCCTGTGCTACATAAAACTGCTGAGGATGCCGCAGCATTTGATTGAAGGAAGCGTCTCGAACAATCAATCTTCTTGATTAGAATGAAATCTAATCTATTGACCTTTTGTTATCGCACTCAGTCTCCCTCGATTCAATGAGTGGTTTGTTGCGCCTCTGTTTGGCACCTAGTGTGCTGTAAATCTTATTTTCTCAAGTGAAAGAGCAATGGAATTTTATACTTAAGTTGACTTCTTATAATGATTTATCTTATGCAAAGAGATTTATTTATCAACGTTAAGACATCTTAAATAACCTTCCAATGAGTTTGCATTGAAGGTAAGCCCTCTCAAAGTAAAAAGGCTTCTCAAAATTTTTTCATTTTTTGTTTTTTCAAACAACGAAATGGATGAACTCTATTTCAAAGAATATTAAAAAGGGATTTATTGGAGAAATATCACTGGAAGAATATGTTTTAATGAAGAGACGACAAATCTAAACTCTCTGATTTACACTTGCACCCAATTCATTTATTGTATGTCTGAAAAAATAGCAATTTGCGCTTTCTGAATTTTTCCATTCCTATTTTAAGCTTAAAATCAACTGTTCATTCATATATTATTTTATAGGTTCTTTGATAAAGTTCCACATCAATGCCTCTTTTTCTGTGAAGGAAGGCCCCTTTGGATATTCCTGCTTGAGACTTATCATTCGCAATCAGCAAGCTGAACCGTTAGAGGTTGAAAACTTTTGATTGTTCTTTTAGAATCTGCCCAGATTTCAAGAATCTTAATTAAGTAATTTTCACTCACTCACACTTTTCTGACTGAGCAAAAAGGAAATCTCCATTTTCGACTGATTTGCTATGTGACTGATCAAAGAGATCAAGGAGACTGCACAGAAATCTCGTGGCCTCTACTCAGGCGCAACCAAAAATTAATTGTTTTTCATTTGACAGCAGTCACCAGCCACACTGCATCTCCTCATTCGTCATGAAAATTTTCTTTAAACAAACTCGAAATTACTGTTCAAGAACCATCGCAAGAAATTTTCATTCTCCTTTCTCAATCATTGTTGGTCTAGAACCAGTCAGTAGACGATTTTAAGAAAATAGATTAATCTCTCAAACTGATTAAAAGAAGCATTAATTGAGGCTTCTGATGTGAACAGAACATTCTAAACATATTTAAATTAAATTTCAAACGTCCTATTATAGGTTAAAATAACCAAACAGAAATTTAACTCATGGCCCAGTACATCCGCAAAGCTGTCTTGATAAATACATATCGCGCGATCTCATTCGCCACTCTTTCAGTCAACAAACTGATTCGCCCGGCAGCCCTACGCACAATCGAGTCTCTATCGCAAGTTATTGCCACCAAGGAATCCGAAGAAAGTTCTACAAAAGACAAAATCATCACTACTCTCAGAAGCAGTATAGGCTCCGCCTTGGACGCCACCAGCAAATACACAGATACCTCGTTGACTTACATTTCCCAGTCTCTTACCTCCAATCAGCGCGAGTTAGAAGAGCGGTTAGCTAAAGATTTCAACGTTGAATTCAGTGGTTGGCTTCTCTCGGCGGAAAACCTCACAGTAATGGAGAAGATCTTGCAGAGTTTCGCTGGAGCACTGATGAAAATACAAGGAATCAGCAGTTATCAGGCCTTCCAGTACCTCATTCTCTTCACGGACCTCCAAAAGATCGCTCGCACATACGCTCCTGAGATGGTCTATGGCATTGATACGAAGAAGCTGATTGAGCCGCTACCAGAGCTCCAGCGTCAAGAAATCGAGCGGATCAGAGAAGACGCTCATTATCATCTGCTTTTCGCTACTGCAGTATATGGAAGACCAAACAGAGTCGATTTTATCATTCAAGGCAATGGTCCTGAAACCTGGGAGCAGAATTTCCTGAAAGGAGTCAAGCTACAGACGGAAGATCTCATTCACGCTTGCTGGAAGTCGTTTACATATAAGCCGGTATTTGCCTTTGCTAGAGACAGTAGCGTGAAAAAATTTGTCCTGAGCATCCGAGGCACGAGATCGATTCTGGACTTCTTAACCGACATTGATGCCGAGTATTTCAACATTAGCTTGAGGAGAGACCCAAAAGGAAAACTCTATTTGAAAGTGCATCACACTTCGCATATGGATCTCCATCTGAAACAAAAAATCTCTGCAATGGTCCCGATTATTAATTTCGAAGAAGAGAGCAGAGTCAATACTGAATTGGAGGAAGAAAAGGTGGAGTCTCATCAACTTCATGGCGTTGAGAATAAATCCGCGAAGAATATGCTGGAGGACGAGGAGCTCTATCGAGGCTGGATTCATGCAGGTATGTTCACAGCAGCGCTGAGTGTTTTCCATGAGGTTAAGCCCACCGTTGAAAAAACATTCGCGAACCCTGAATACAAGGACTATCAGTTCTCTATCAGTGGTCATAGTCTCGGCGGAGGAATCTCGACGATATTAACGCTCTTATTCCTGGTCTACCCTCCCAGCACGATTGAAAACCCGAGCGAGAGAATCATCGGTTACTCTTATGGAACGGCCGCGGTGCTATCAAAGGAGTTTTTCCCTCTGCTGAAGGACAATCTGATAAGCGTGGTCAATGAAACCGACTTGGTACCAAGACTGAGCGCTGGCTCCGTAAGGGATACTCTTGATGTGATCCGGGCATTGGATCTATGCGAGCAGAAGGAGCCTGGTGTGACGAAGACGATCGTTTCTTACGCGTTGAAAGAGGATGAGAAATCCCAGGCCAACAGGCCTCAGAGTTTGAAGAAAACGTTGGAGTTATTCAACATTATCAAGAAAGAGAACATGAATAGTGTGAAGCTTCTGCCGCAAGGAAGAATTTTCCTCATGACGAAGCAGTTCGTTGAGAATAAAGGCATCGCGTTTGTGGAGGTGAAGGACTGCGAATTCTTCAACCAGCTGATATTTTCAAGAGATCTCTTCATCAACCATCTGCCTAAGAGCTACGAGGTCAGCATGCAGCTTTGCCGGGCGCTATGATTCAGTTATAAAAAATTCTGTTGATACTAATTCCTCAGTAGTAGAGATCTTTAGCAATTTAACCTATATCCCCTGTAAATAATCGTTTTCTCAAACATCGTAATAACTATACATTTTGTTGTTTGAACATGAAAGCGACAGAAATCTTTAATAGTACATAATCTTATGAATAAATTCAAAATAAATATTCAATGAGGAATCTAAATGATAGAGCGGTCTCAGCTTTGTAAGAGAAATTACCACGGATTTGGTCTATGAGCATATTTAGAGGCGGCTTTTTAAGCGATTTAAGGCATTTTAGCTCTGAGCCATTGAAAGTAAATTCTTATTAGTATTTAGAATTTATTTTATAGGCAGCCATTATAACTGAACACACGCTCAACGCTGTTTCGAAAGGCAAATTGAGAGCAAATGCAAGGGTTCTTCAGACTCAGAAAAGACCTGTACCCCAAGTACATCGAAGAGAGGTTCGCTCAGCAAACCGCGTCTCAAAAGAATATACATTTTTTTATAATTACTGCAATGTCACTTGAATTTGTTCAATCTCTCGTAAATTACGCCACCACTCGCGATCAGACCTACCTCGTGCCAATCATTTTTTCGTTGCTCATCAACATTTTATCTGGTGCGGCACTGTTCACCAAGAAAGGAAAGGAAATCACTGAAAATCTACGAAATAGCACAAGAGAAAATATGATCGCCTTCATACTTAGTCTCAGTATTATCATAATTATCGGAATTCCGACGATTAGAGATCACTTCAAAACATCTGGCCCAACAACCTCTAACTATCAAGAGGCGATCCTGCTCGGGATCGTCTCTTTGATGCATATCTCGTTTGCGATATTCGTTTTCGCAAGGTGGTTCTGCGCTGTCTATTCAATCACGTTGGTCTGGGGCGGGATCACCTTTGCTTGTATTTTCCACAACGGAT
>ENA-UOTZ01001149-UOTZ01001149.1-compost-metagenome-genome-assembly--contig:-NODE-1149-length-19557-cov-26.082649_pt1 | contig 19557 bp, 6 predicted proteins | sample MGYA00238144_ERZ746983 | MGnify/ENA primary metagenome ERZ746983 (study PRJEB28759, sample SAMN06268863) | compost metagenome | isolation source: single cell | place: USA: California, Emeryville, Joint...
GAATTTGAAATAGATGTGGTCCTCGCCATGAATCACTTCTAACTTTTCGGTTATTTAAACGAATCGAAAATTAATTGAAAATAAAAATACAAAAAAATCTAAAAAAATCGAATTATCTTTGAAAATCTCAATGGAACATTCCAAGGAATCCCATATCAAAGCCATCGGACTTGACAAGCCAGGCTCTTCTAAAGATTTAAAAGTTGTTTACCTTGAACGCAAACCACTTGGACCCCGCGATCTCCTTGTAAAAGTCCACGCGGTCTCCATAAATCCACTCGACTACAAAAAGAGAGCAACTGGCTTTTTCGAGCCAGCTCCAAACGACGAAAAGAACCCTCTCATCCTCGGATACGATGCTTCTGGTGTCGTTATCGCTGTAGGATCCGAAGTGAAAAACTACAAGGTCGGTGACGAAGTCTACTACCTCGGAGATTTGAAAAGAAAAGGTACCAACGCAACTGAACACGTTGTTGATGAAAGAATCGTCGGTCCAAAGCCGAAAGCCCTCACTCACGCTCAAGCCGCAGCAATTCCTCTTGTTTTTGCCACCGCATGGGAAGGTATCGTTGACGGACTCCATATCCCTGAAAATCCTGAGAAGAACAAAGGAAAAACCATTCTGGTCGTCGGAGGAGCCGGTGGCATGGGATCTGCCGTAATCCAGCTCGCAAAGCACGTTCTGGGCCTCACCGTTATTGCCACTGCCTCAAGAGAAGATTCGATTGCTTACTGCAAGAAGATGGGAGCTGATATTGTCATAAATCATAAAAATCCTCTTGCGAATGAGCTCAAGGATCATGATATCAATGGAGTCAACTATATCTACTGCACCACTGATTTCACCGGAGATTATTACAAGCAGTTCATCCAGATCATCCTTCCTTTCGGAGCGATCGTCGGCCTCATTGGGTACACTGAGTCACTCGACTTCAAGCCTATCTCCGCAAAGTGTGTATCAGTAGCAACAGAATTCGTGTTTGCAAGATCTGTTTTTGAATTTGAGCCTGAGCGTCAGGGTGAAGACCTCAGAAAGATTTCTAAATGGCTTGACGAAAAGAAAATCGAGCACAACATGACAATTGTGGAGGATTTCAGTGTTGAAAACCTTATCAAAGCTCACGAGAAGCTCGAGACCGGTACCATGATTGGTAAATATGTCTTGGATAACGTTGATAAGTTTTAGGATAAGATCATAAATATCTATTCGATTGGATATTCATCATGTAATAGTCAAATTATCATAATTTCATCTGGTAGTGCCTTGAATAAAGGTTGAATTATCCTTTATTATCGTTGAAATTATCTATTAAAAGTCCCATTTTCTAAGCAATAGTTAAAACTAGAACCTGCTTTATGAGAAGTTATTGTGAATTTTTTTCAGATTCTCAACACTCATTGGAGATTTCAGGGAAATAAATAACAATTTGATGTAACTCAATTACTATTACATAGAAATATAGAACTATCTTCAAACTCATTAGAATCGCATGCAATGCCTGAAAAAAATCAAGCATCGAAGATATTCAAAGATTTTTCACTACTTTATTGATCCAATCACAATTTTGATTCAGTCTATGGCACCATTTCCTTTATGATGATGCACTAGCCGCTGCCAGCGTTTCCGGAGCGAACATCTTATAAACGGATTGAATCATACCAAATCCTCCAAATATCACACAGAACAATAGTAGTCCCATATTAATAATCATCGTCCGTGTCGAAATTCTTCCTTTAAAGTGCGAGTTATACGTAAGCACAGGGATCAGTCCATTCATCACCATAAAATTATACGATCCAACAAGGCTCAGCAACAGATTGAAACTCGGCAGCAAACATGCGATTGCTATCACAACAACGAGAAGCCCATATCTCATTGAATATCTGATCGCCTGCATTTTCTTTCCTCCTTCCGTTCTATCATCATGGAAATAATGATCATCAGGGTCTGCCCAGTTCTCCAAAATGGTTATGATAGGGAACTGATTGGTTATATAGGTCATTGTGATCGTGAAGAGATAGACGATCTGCGAGCTCAATGAGATGGTTGACACTGGGAGGTTATATAGGTAAATTTCTTGTGTTTTATCCAGACTTACAAGGCTATTAAACGCCCCAAAAAACCCAAAATGCAGCCCAATAACGAGGAATCCATTGCGTAGAACACGGTAAAACACCTGCTTGTTGTTCATAGAGTTACGTACGTCCAAAATCGCTCCGACTCCGCCTATCGCGTAGAGTAGTGTCCCGCAAAATAGAGCGGTTTGTCCGAGGTTAACAGTGAAAAAATTTCCTTCCAAATTCGTAAAAAAGCTTCCGAGACTGCCCAGCTGCGAGATCCCGAGTAAAACTGTCACGGTAATAAAAGCCACGGTGGCGAAATCTGCGATTTCGTTCGGCCAGCTCAAATGGCGCATGTTTGTTACTGCTGTAAGAGGGATAATGACAGCAAGATACAATATAACATGTTTATAGCCCTGGTCGCACATCGAATCTATTGAGAGTGCGCAAAAGGCATAGTTTAAGAATTTTAGCGCAAACATGGTTTCTCCGATGCATGTTCCGAGTTGCGAGACTAATAGGCTGACCTCTCCAATAATTTTGAGCCTGCGACCGCCCACCGCTTTACACATGTTACCCCAAGCGTCTCTGGAGACACCACAGTCGTCGCAAGTCAATGCGACCAATTTCATGAGGTAATGATTGCTTAAACAGCAAGTAATTGTGAGAATAATACCCCAAACGATGCCAGCTTGGTAGAAAACGAAAGGTAGTGCGAGAAGGCCAGAGCCTACGTACCCTCGGACGAATGTAGGGAGGGCCATATGGTAATCTTTTCTGTTTTCGGAGTCTATCTGGTTTTTCTCATGGTCTTGCTCAAGAGTTGGTGCATGCTGACGGGTGTTTCCATCAGCAGGACCGGAGCCAAGCAGCCTGGTACAGTCATCTGATGATTCTGCGGTCCCGACGTTTATGTCTAAATGTTGATCCATCTTTCTCAAGGTTTTTATTCGTTTTTTTTTTTTAGATTTAAACCGTTGTATTTGAGACACGGCTAGCGATACTGAAAAAAGGAAGATTTAAAAACTGAATGACACATTTGGATAGAAGAAGAAAAAAAACCCTCTCGAAATGAAGCTATACCGTTACGTAGCATCAATACTTCATTGATGAGCAGCATTTCATGAGAAATTCGAACTTTTTGAGAAACAAGTAGATTCTATTGCGGCAAAGTTTATTGGAAAATGTAGCGATCACTTTTCGGTTTCACGCCTATAACAACCGCAGTGTTTAAAGCGCTTTCTGAGATAATGTCAAGGGCTAATCGCCTATAGATAGAAAAAATGTCCTGTAACGCAAAAATTGAATGTTCGCAAAAAACTCATATGTTGTTGCCTTATATTTCTAATAGCTCCTCCTAAGATTTGGAGAAAAGGAAATTGAAGCATTTTTCTCATGTTCAATTTGCTATCTTTTGAGGGAATGTCTTTGTGAAGATGATCTTTAAATATAAAAAGGTTTTTCTTAGTTCCTATAGAATGGCTAATATTTATCTTGTCTATGATAATTCAAATAAGGTGCGGTATATCCTTCACACTTTCGTCTTCTTCTTCTCAATAATCATTATCATCTATAAGAGAGAATGAGATTCAGTCAATTTTTATGAGTAAGTTACCTATTGTGTGTAATGAGAAGGATCTTTTGGCATCGTAGCTTACAATACATGAATGTCAGAATGTCTGCTGGCATCCACATCCGTATCAACACTCTTTCGATGAGAGATTTCAATCGCCTTTGCTTCATCGAGATCAGTCATGATCTTTAGCTTAGATCTCTTGTAGCGAACGTATCCATAAACAAAAACAACAAGAATCGCAAGAGTAATCACCACAGCGGCCACGACAGTGCCCGCATTACTCGAGGTCGAAGGAATGTATGGCGTCGGTTCCGTGCCATTCGGACTGGTGCTATTGCTCATACTGGCCGGGATATGAACCCTCGACTCAAAGCTTGCAGTCTCAGGAGCCGTCGTACCGACTGTCAACAGACCATGGCTGATACCCTCATTCAACGCCGTGATGTAACTCTTCGCTGTCTCATTAGCAGCTGTCACATTACCACCTTGCTCCTCGTCTGGGAGATCAACCAAAGCTTCCACCACAGTCTCATTCGCTTCACCAAGTCTTCTCGGGTCTTTAAGGAGTCTTCTAGCTGTTGGAGTCGTCGAGCCACCTTGAGAAATGCTGACGATACGGATTTTGTAGGTTGGAATCTTGAGAACTGCAGCGAGATTATCAATGAACTTCGTCGGTCCATCAGACGCGTAAAACTCATCAACGCTCATTCTATATCTAACGCTGGCGTACACTGTATTCGTAATCACAAGGAGCAGCGTACAGTTAGGATCACCAGTGATCTTAAATGTAATTAACCCAGAGGTTGGCTCGTAGGTGTAAGCACCGCAGCCTGAGCTATTGAATGAAGCGTCTTCATGAGGACCGATGACTTTGGGTGTAATTTCCTTTCCAGAGCTGTCATGCACAGCCACGGCGGTACCTTGAGTGTACTGCAAGCTAGCCAAGACCCAATCGCTGTTGTTAGTCGCTCCGAAGAGACGGAACTGGAACTGGTCTGGGAGAGTGCCAGTTGATTTGATGTTATAGCTCTGACCGGTTCTAACCAGCGTTGGGAATCGTGATAATCGCTTCAAGCAAGTATAGAAACCGTCCCAGCAGTGGTCCATGAAGGTGTTGATGTCGTTGCGGAAGCCGTCAGGAGATGTGAGGTTAATTGGACTGAGCAATCGCTCTTCCTTATCAACGTCTAAGCTTTGGAAGGTGAGGAGACCCCAGTTGAGCGAAGTGCATCTGTATGAGAGTTTGCCTTCAAGTTGGCAGCTGGAATCGATAACTCCATCGTTTTGAGGGATAATCGAGCTTGGTGCTCCTGTGAGCGAGCCGTCGAGGTCCTTTACGAGGATGTTTTTGATACCCGTGCAAGGCCAGTTACCGCAGTTGTCAATACCGATCCAATCGGCGCCTGGCGGAGTGAATTTCATGATTTTCTTCTGAGAGACGTTTACGGTCTTGAAGTTAGATAATAGCGTGACTGGATTGTTATCGCTAGCGTTTTCATTGGATTGGAACACGTAGTTTTCTGAGCAGCCGAATTCTGAGTTATCCTCGAACCATTTGACCTGAACATTGTTATAGCGATGAACGCCTCCCCAGCCTCCATAACTCTTCAGGCCATACCATGGCAACTTCGATGGCTTTGGCGGAAGCACTTTTCCTTCTTCTGTTAGACCTCCGATCAAGAATCCTAATCTGTTCGAGCATCCGCCGGTGTTCAACCCTGTCGATTTCACTTTCGCAGCGCACGAGCTGTAAGGATAATAAGCTCCTCCAATGAACACGTTTTCAACAAAGACGGAGCCGATTTCACTTCCTACTCCCAACCCTTGGTTCACAACGAAAGATACACCACTGTCAACAGCGATGACGTTGTCCACGTATACTGTTTTGCAAGGGTATACGAACGTCACTCCTGACTGAAGCGCTCCGTAGCCGACCATTCCAGAAGCGTTGGTGCAGTTGGTGTTGGGCGCTGTGATAAAGAAGAGATAGTCGCTGATCCTCGCGACGTTATTTTTGAAAACCCAAGGTTTTCCGCAAGTGCCGCCCATTGCAATGAATCCGTGGAAAGCGCATCCAACGACTGTATTATCGATAATGGAACTGTTACCTAAGAGCTCATACTCGGCATAAATACAAGCTGTTAGATCCGTAAAGTCATTTGCGCTTTCGGTAACGTTCCTTGGCTCGACTCCGACGATGAGATTGTTAGAAAAGACGAAATTCGTGCTCTCCTTCTCAAAATTGACGCCGTATTTCTTTGCCTGGAATATCACGTTGTTATTGAAGGTGAAATCTGCCGCTCCATTGATATCGATACCAATGCCGTTAGAACCTGAGATGACTGAGTTAATGACGTATCCTGCAGGGACGCTTGGATTCGTGCTGAAGTATTCGAGGTGTATGGCGCCCTGGTTCGTGTCGGCTTGTCCGCAGAAATCGCATTGAATGTTATCAAGCTTCAATGCGCCTCTTTCCGCGACATAGGTATTCGTGACGGGATCTGGGAAGGAGACTTCGCTGGAGTAAATTGTCGCGCCCCAGTTATCTACTGCGGCTGTTCCATTCTTAAGCTCGTTGGCCGTGATGACGATTTCTCTGCTTAAGAGCGCAACTTCAGCCCTGACGTCAAGTCTACCGGTAGCAATGCCAGGAATCGCTTCATCGGTGGTACAGCCATAGTGATCGTATTTAAGAGGCAAGCCAGTAGAGTGGCTGTAGCTGGCATATTTCGCCCCGCTAGTGTCAAGCTTAATGGTGGTAGTTTGGCTCGCAGAATCGTAGGTTGTTGAAGAAACGGTTACGTACTCGAATTCTGATATGTCCTTCGCTGTTGGAGAAATACCCAGAAGAGAACCTGCTGGCCATGAGGTCGCGTCACCAATAACAGTGATAGACTTGTCTCCAGCTTTGGCAATGGCAGCCAATTTGGTCTTGTAGAGACTTCGCGGTTTACCCACAATGGTGGTGGTTCCAGTTGTTGCAAAGACCTTATTGCCTGGAGTAGAGCCTTGATCGAAACTTAAACCGTTGGAATTTCTGTCTCCTGTAAGATATATCCTCAGTCTTCCATTGTAAGGTCTGATATTAGGTAGCGGCTTGTAGGAAGTTTCGTTATAAATGTCCGACCCAACGAAGAAGCTTCCTCGCACCCAAATGACCTCAGCGAAAATTTCAATATACTCGTGCTTGGCTGCGGAAACCTCATCAATGATCAAATCACCTCGGATTTCCAGTCTTTTGAAGCTTGTGTTCGGTGTCTGAGGGATTCTTGGAACGTCGACTCTCATCCTCCAGCCAGCAGGAATGACAACCTCGCTGGCGTTAGGATCTATCGTTGAACTCAACAATCGAGTTGCTTTATTGGTTGTTCCATTGGTGGTGTTCGTGACGTTGTCTAATATCCAGTCACTCGCGTTACTCCAACTACGAATATACGCCTCTTTCGGTATGTCTTGGTAGGACGGAGGGCAGTTTACTCTGCATTTAACGGCATTCATAACAAATGGTTTATTTGTCACGTTGTAAGCTTTGGTCGTATTCGTTGCTGGGTCTGTGCCGTTGTGGACTTGATTACCGTTTACGCACACATAGAGTCTCTTATTTGTCGGGTCATGCTGCCAGTCACCATATTTACAGCTGCTGCCGTCTGCTGTCCAAGGGGTGGTGCGGTTCGTGAGGTTTAAGCTGCCAGAGACGAGGTCAAAGGTCTCACGGTAATTAGAATGATTGAACGCAAGAGTGATTACTTTATCAGTCGGTTCGTAAACCGGCGTGTTACTGAAGGTCATTGAGTCGAAATCTATTCCTTGCGGACCCCAGTAAGGGTTGTAGGTGTAACCCGTGACAAAGCCAACCGCCCAACTGAACGCAGGGTTCTGTTTCCTTCTCCACTCTATTTTCGAGGCCATAGTCTCGATATCATAATTCGAGTTTTGGTATGTGTTGCATTGATTGTGGTTGAGAATGGCTCCTTGGCTCTTGTTATTGCAGTTGAAGATATACAAGGGGATTCCTTCAAAGACGTTCGGAGCGTAGTTGTAGAAGACTATTCTTCTTACCTGCACATTATCATTGCAGATGAGCCCGTTGAAATTAGTTTCATCGCGGGTACATTCAGGTACATCATTGTGAGGGAAATAAGCGGTTGCCCAGCCCTTCTTGCCGGTGAGAGTTCCGTCGAGGTCTCTAAAGATACCTCTGAGAGGGATATTCCATTGGATTTTTCTTCCTTTGAATGAAGGACTATAGTAGACTTTCTCAATGAACGCAGTCCTTGCACCTGAGTCTGTCGCTGGATTCTTTTCACAATGCGAGCAGTCCATAAAAGCGACTGTGCCTGGCGGCCAGTCGTAGAATCTGACGTCGCTCACTAACACACCATCGTTCCTTGTGGTAACGATACCTCTAGTAGGTCTATCCCAGTAGTAGTTATAGATAATTGAATCATTCAAGTTCACACCATTATCAGCTGCATTTTCCGTCAATCCGACCGCGAGGACGTTGGAGATTACAAGTTTTTGCATAGCATGTGCACCACCAATGGTAAGCTCGATGCCTGATTGAAGATTGTCTGCGAACTTCAAATTAGTGAATGTGAGCTCTCCAAGCGTTTCTCCAATGATACCGGCTCTCTTATTCTTAAAACCAGTGAAGTTTTGATACAGGGCAGGAACAGAGGGGTTAGTGCTACTAAGCGCTGAGCAAGGGTCGATTGTCGGCGTGTGCAGATGGAAAATTCTCAGTCCATACCTTCCATTTGAATGCGCAACATTGTCTCTGAAAGCTCCGAGTCTCGTTCCTTGAGGACAGACGTCAGGAGTGTATGAAGGACCGGTTGGGTTCGGCTTGAGATCGAACCAGAAACCGTATCGATCTGACCCAGCGGCGTGATTTCCGATGTACATGTTGTTAGGATTGGTGATCCAGAACGACGCAGGGGTCTGGTCAGTGTTCAGCAGACTCCATGAGCGAAGGGTGGAGATAACGAGATTGTTTTGAACGAGATTGTTGGTTTCGATACCGTCTTCCACGAAAATATTGTGTCCTTTGCACCAATAAACGACGTTGTCTTGGACAGTGAGGTAATGAACGCCGTGAATGGTGGTGGCTCTGTTGTAGGTGTGGTGAATAGCGTTACCTTTGACGAAACTCTTGGATACACTGCCGATCAAGTGGAAATGAATGGGGTATCTGCCCAAGATATAAGCCTGACCAGCCTGTCTCACTCGAATGTATGAAATTCTTCCCATGGAAGACTCATCACCAGGAGAATGTATCATAATATGCGCGCCGTACTCGGTGTTCGGAGAGTCGCTGTCACCTTGGAAGATGATATTTCTAGACAGAAGCCCAGCTTCAGTTCTCATGGAAATGCTTTCAGAGGACCCATCGCCCTTAGTAAAGGTCAACACTTTGGAATAGTGATTATATTTAAGGGCGGTAGTCAGCGTCAATTGAGTAACAACCATCGATCCGTTAATAGTTATATTTAAGGCGGATTGGATGACCGCGGTTTCAGAGTTACTATGCTCGTGCGTAGAGGAAGCCAGGACGATTTCTTCTCCAGCTTTCCAGTCAACAGTCCTCAGCAGCGTGATTGTCGTAGCGCCGCTGAGAGCGGTTTGGGCTAAGAAAGTCCAGGTGGGTGTTCTCGGGACGCCGTTAAGATCAAGGATACCTTCTCTAAGCGCGATGTTCTTATTACCGTATGTTGGAAGCTGAGTATCGGCTCTTGACCCATGCATCGTAATGGTCAATTTACGAGTGTAAGGTCTCTCAGGCGTACCGGCTCTGAAAATGCCTTGCCTGATGAATACGTAATGCGCGTCAAATGTGTAGTCTGCCTCATCAGAGAAGACAATAGCGCCTCCCTGCACTATCACAGCGTAGACATTGACGTTCGTATCAACCAAGAGACTCAACCCAGGAGGAACGTAGACAGAATCTCCTACGCCTGGGGCGGGGAGTCCTCCCCAAGTGGAGCTTGCAGACCACCTCTCAGTTACTAAGAAATAGAGACTTTGCCAGCCTGCAGCGTAACCGGCTGCGCTTGAATGATCAAACCAGATTTTCACAGAACTATCGAGTGCCTGTGGTCGGAGGTTTCGCGCAGGAGCGGGTCTGCTGGTGCAGACGACTGAAGTTGCAGTCACCGAAGAGACATCGCAAGGTACCCCATCAATAGTCACAGAAGCCGCGGAGGTCTGACCGACTGGGAAACCTTTACCAGTGATCGTGATTTGTTCCCCGCCGTTCGCGCTGGCATAAGAAGGTTGGATGTTTGTGACTACAGGAGTTACTGAGGACTGATAGTTCACGAGTCCAGGGAAGGTTTGCATTTTCCCGTTGATTGTAAGGACACCATCGCAACTATTTGAAGACAGATCAGAGTTTGCGTTGGAGCTCGCGAGGATACCCCAGAACTGAATTTCAGCGAAGTTACATTGTAATGTTTTGCCGGAGCCAACGAAACGGTAATATCTATAGCTTGGTAGGTCGGTCTCATCGAAAATGATGTCATTGTAACCATTATGAATTTCATAGCCGATGATGAAGCTCTCCGTAGAGGAAGCACCGCTGCTGTCTTTTGTAGTGACCTGAACTCCGCTCCAAGTGACGTTGTCGTTTGACCCTTGAAGCTCCACACCGACGTAGCGGTCAGTGGCAGCGTTGACTTGAGGGAAGTATTTGATTTTTGAGAGAATACCGACGGCATTTGCGCCAAAATCGACTCCGATGTAGCAAGTGGCAGCGGATGAACTGTAGTACGTCGAAAAAACACCATCAAAGATGTTTGCGGCAGCTGTCGCGCTGCCGTCACTGATCGGCGCGCCGAAAATCTCACTAACTTTAGCAAGGTCATATGTTTTGAGAGTCTGCTTAGTAACAAACGGAGGCACGCGGGCCACAATCTGGTTCGCTGATGTTGAAACAATTTCTCCTTCGACCCCGCATACTCTGAAATCGATCTCATACGACTGGTTTGAGCTTGGGAAACCGTTGCCAGAGATGGTGACTTCCGCTCCACCTGCAATACTTGAAGAAAGAGGGGATGAGGAAACCGTTGGCTCGGTCCAGTTTATGGTAATGTCCGAGGGAGAAACAGAAATCTTTGCGTAGCCGTAGTTAGGATAATTGATGGTAATGGAGTAAGTACCGACCACCACGTTCTCGAAACCAGCCAAGAAAGTGGTAGCGTTTGTTGGTGTTGCAGAAAGTGTGGAAGTATACACTGCGGAAGAGTTTGATTTGTCCTTGAGAGTGACAGTTGGAGCCTCTAGCGCCAAGTTCGTACCGGTAAAGTTCAAAGTGAAAGCTGAGCTGTTCGAAACGATAAGACCTGAAGTGCCATTAACAACAGCAACACTCTTCACGATCGGCGTCGTTAAATTTGAGGTCGTGATAGCAATGGAGGAAGGAGCAGTAATGTTGCCTCCTGTGTATGAGATGACAACGGGAAGACTTGCGCTGGTAGTGGCAGCAACAAGCACTTGAATCTGGTCTAAGCTTCTTGAAACTATTGTCGCAGTGGCTCCATTGACCTTAACAGTATCCGTAGTATTGAAGCCGCCTCCGGTGATCGTAAGGATACCTCCTCCTTGCGAGAGGGTCTTTGGGGTGATATCGAGGATTTTTCTGGAGCTGATTGTGAGAATCGAGAGGGATGGAGTCGCGAAAGTCGCGTAGCCTTTATTTCCCACGTGTACTTGAATCGTGTAGTTTCCACCCACAAGCAGTTTGCCGGGAATCTTGAAGCTAATGCCCGTTGAGCTCAACGAGCTGCTATCCACTGTGGCTACGACACCACCAACGGTAACGTTAACAGTTTGAGAAGACTCAGCGTTGAGGTTAGTACCAGTGAGACGGACAGTGTCGCCTGCGACGCCTGAGCTGACGTTAACAGCTGTGATATTAGGGGTTTTGGAGTTGCTATACGTGAACTGGCAGGCAGTGGAAGGCGAGCAGGTCGTTTCGTCTTGAATCCTGCTAAGGACGTAGACTTGCTGTTTGGCATCGGATTGGTAATCGCTGTCAGCGGCTCCGGTCATGCATGTCAGGGTTGTTGTCGTTGCGGAAATCATCTTGCAGCGAACGACACCAGAGCCTATGGTCACCTGATTTTCAGCGATATCAGCTGGGAAGTTCTGCCCTGTAATCGTGAGTAGTGTGCCTCCAGCGAATGAACCGCTTGATGGGGAGATACTGCTCACGACTATCTTGAATTGGAAAGTTGGGTATTTGGGGCTTGGAATTGCTGCGCCAATACCAGAAACGATGACTCTAACGTTATATAGCGTGGGGCTAGCAATACCGCCGGCCAAGAGGCATTTCAGGAGCGAGGCGTCGACAGAGGTAACGTAGCATTGATATGAGCCATATTCTTTGACCGCGTTATTGCTATCGACTGCATCCAAAAACACTTGGAAATTAGCAGCGTTCGGATTCGACCCAAAGTTTCCATTCAGTTCCAAGGTCGTGTGAAGCGTCGGGTTGGCGCTTGAAGGGGAAGAGCTCGTGTAAGTAGGAACTCCTGAGGTAGTATAAGTGAACAAGCCGCCGACAGCATTGTTCTTCCCATTCACAGTTATCTTGAGATCAGAGTTATCAACTTTTGCTCCTGTCACGCAAACGATTTGAGTGTTGGACAAAGACTGGATTTTGCATGGCGCGCCGCCAATAGTGACTGCAGTGCCATAGCTATTCGAGAGACTATAGCCGAAATTCTTTCCAGTGATGGTGATATTAGTGAAACCCCATGTCGAGCCTGTTGAAGGAGACACGGCGCTGACAGTTGGGAGCACATTAGTATCAGGGAACGAGAGGGATGAATGAGGAATCGCGAAACCGATATCTACGATCGATATTTCTGGAATGCTGTCTCCAGCTACAATAACTGGCGTACCGTCTGAGTTCACTGCGAGAGTGGCTGTGACTGTGAATTGATTTGGGGTTGAGGTTGCTGTCACTGTTTGGATTGTCACTGGTGTGCCTGAATAAGCGAAATAGTCGATACTTGAGGCAGAAAAGCTGGAGTCAGTCACATTATCTAAGGTAACAGTCAGAGTTTTGCCATTTCTGCTGATAGCCGAGATCTGAGGAACACTATCATCTGGTAAATAGCTATACATCGCAGGTCCAGTCGCCAAAGCTCTAAATTCGTTGACTTGGAGCGAGACTTCAAGTTTGTCGCTGCTTGCCTGGAGGAGATAAGGCGGAATCGTGTTCCATATCTGCTCTGTTGTTGACCCGTTCTGAATGCCTGTAACAGTAACTGTAGGCGCTGCTCCTCCAGTAATGTTAACTGATGCGAGGGTTGGGAAAGGAACGTCTTTTGGACTCGTTCCATCGAGAACCACCCTCCAAGTTCTGCCGGTTTCATAGCAATTGCCTACCTGAGTGGTCAGGATAGGGTCGATGATCGAGGGAACTGTGACCAATCTTCTTGGTATCACAGACGCGTCATCGCAGACGTTGATGGTAACCTTAGTACCAAGGAGAGATATCACGAAGCTACCACTGAGTTGAGGTGTAGCATAACCAGTCTGCAATACCACAGGATTTTTCGTTAAGTTACTCGTAATGGTTTGGTAGTCACGAACTCTTCTACCCAGCAGAGTTACCGTGTAAACAATCACATCTGCTGACATGAAGTCTGCCGCAACGGATCCATTGGACTTGGTAAGTGTGTAATTGACACTGACGGACTGTCCGATCGCCGTGTTGAATATTGAACTCACTTGAGCAGCAGTTGCGTTCCAAGGGACATAGGCTGTTTGATTCGTCATATTTTTCCCTGAACTGTCTACTGCAGTGAACTTCAAAGCCCAAGCGCCATATTCTTTATCAGCGGCACTCAAAGAAACTGTTACTGTATGCTTATCATATATTTGCGTAGCAGAAACCTTCATTTCGAAGACTGTAGGCAGGTTTGTTGGGCGCGTATCTGAAGGAATATTCTGATCGAAGGTGAAACCAACCGTCATATGGTCACCACCAGTGCCTTCAGCATGCCAAATTTCTATCCAGTACTGTGAACCAGCAACAAGTGGGCCAACAGGAGCGGATATTTGTGACTTGTTTTGATAAAAGTCTCTAAAGGCGGTATACTGAGTGGTTTGAGCGATCGGATCGGTTGGCGGAGTGGCATCACCGGCAATAGGGTTGAAATAGAGGTTGACAATATCATCTCCGGAGACGTAGAAACGGATTGTGCCGTTCACAGGAGACTCAAACCATCCTGCAATGCGTCTGATATAATTATCACCTTCGTTTGGGGATGTTTCAGTGGCTCCGATGAAGTAAGATTTGCGTGCTGACGCAATGGTGGAAGTGGAATTTGCAAGGAATTTATTCCTCATTGTTTGGGCGTTGTTAGCTCTATTAGAGTTGTCCCATTCATAGACTTGTAGACCTGCATGGGTTTTAAAGGGGCCAGTTTCTCCTTTGCTTTTGGGGAGCCTTAATGTCACGGATTCGAAGGAAGAGCTCAAGACCTGGGCAGATTGTGTTCCAAGTTTCGCTGTAATTTTCGACGGGTCAGTTGGGAAACCAGAGCCGTACACCGTGATAATAGCGCCTTGAGAGGAGCCTTGCTGCATGCTCAGCGAAGAGATGTTTGGAAGAACGCTGACTTGAGCGAGTCGACCGTCAGGCGTGTAGAACCAGTTTCGTGTGGCGGAAAGAGCGTTTCCGATAGGATTAACAAACACTGTGATGTTGTAATAGCCTGGCGCGAGGTTGTTGTTGTTTCCGGTATCAAAGTAGAAATCTTGATAAGCACCGGAACTGATAGCGTCGAGATCGTATTCACCTTCATCGTTATCAAACACCAAAAGCGTGCTTTCCTGGCCAATACTAACAGAAATTTGTGTCGCATCTGTGGTTAATGGCTGGAGGTTGAATCTTCCCAAGCCGCTTGGGGTTAGAACTGGAGAATAGATGTGTGCGAGTATTGGAGTCGAGTATTGGTCGTAAGCGAAGCTCGGAGCAGAAGCGGTTTGCTGGCCATCGACGTTAATCCAGACGTTGCAAGTGGTGTACTGATAGTATGGGCGAGTTTTACATGTTACCATGGTAGTTGAGGTTTGGAAGGTGTCAGTGTCACAAGAAATCTGGTAGTCGCAGAGAAACACCTGATTATTTGCAGCGTCTTGCGAAGAAAACGCGACTCCGCTGTACTTGACGACGGTGCCACCAGCCAGGGAACCTTTCCTGACGCTGGCACCAGTGACATATGGGTTTTGGTCTTCGCGGTCACTCGCTTGGACTGGAGATGAATGTAAAATTAATTATTTTGAAAATCGTAGAAATTACCGATGGTCGAGAGGAAACAGGCTGCTAAGAGCAAAGAGCAGAGTAATTGAGAGCTTTTCATTTGAAAAATCTTCAATTTAAGATAAAAATAAATTATAACTGTATACAGATTTGAACTAAGTACCTCCGGCTCAAGCTCGTTATTAAATCTTTATTGCGTACTTAGCAAACTCTTAATTATTTGAATTTGTCTTCGTATTTATTACGGTTGTAGGGCCGCCAATAATTATTCAATTCATCATTCCATCGCAAAAACGCTAAAGAAGAGAGGAAGAGCAATGATATTCTTTAAATAACAATCCTTAAAGGCTCTTAGGCAGGCTGATGTGAATTGTCCATCAAAAGAATAAGAAAATTATCGAATTAGCCTTTTTTTTTTTTGATTTGACTCATAGGCAGGGATCAGCAGCTTTGCTAATGTGCGAAAGGCACGATTTCAAAAATGTCCAATACAAGTACCTTGGAGACTCGTTTTTGAATATGATTTTATTTAGACCAATAAAATTTCGAAGCCATAGATAAAATTTTATTAGGCAGGTTCCGAGTCTCTCCAGTGAGATTCTTTGGAAATCACACAAGGGTCAGGATTCTCTCAGGGATGGACAAGGTTTTACTTTGCAAGATCTATCGGTCCTGAATAATTGCTGAAGGATTGCGAACGTATGGGTCTCGAGTTTTGGGTAGTAGAGGTCTAAGATATATTAGCCATGAATAGTTTTTTATTTTTTCGGAGAGCGCGTCTATTTAATAAATAAACTGTAGTTGAGAATAAAGAAGAAATTTAGCAGATTAGATTATCTTTGGAAAGGACATGCTAGCAGCCTGGAATCTCAAATTGGCATGGCTCTAGCTGTGAATGAGGGTCAGTCAGTCTATTCTCGATGATATCTAAGTTTCTTAAATTAACAACTATTTTATCAGAAATAAGTCTATCAGCAGCTGAATTTTAAAGGCCTTTTTCACAAATCATGGACTTAGTTCCTGGAAAAGTGTAGAATTACTAATTTTCTGTATTTTCTGCAATGAAAATTTGTCATACAGGTGGAGCCTCGCTAGTTAATTAGCAAATACGTCTGTTGAATAGATTATTCACCATAGACGGTAAACGGTTCTTTATTCCCATAGACAAGGATTGCTGTACTTCGATGGAGAAATAGATATGAAGTTAAAGGAATCTCCAATATAATAAAAAGGAAATGCCCGCATCGAATTGGTGTTTTAAATTCGGGCGTTTAATTTTGAATAAAGAAAACTTCATGAATTTATTTTAGCATAGGCCAATTTGAATAAAAGCTCAAAATTTTTATTGATCCTCGAGATATTTGAAACCATTCCAAGCCACAACAAATCACGTGATCAGAGTTCTACGTTTTCTTCTTCTTTGTAGTTGCCTGGACATTATAAGATGATTTCTTTTCTGAAGTTTTAAATTTTTTTGGTGGTTTTTTCTTCACTAGCGAGGGCTGACCAAATCGGTTTTCTGTTTATAACAGCATATTTGGATATTTCTTTTTTGGGCACAATTGAAATCGAGTGTAGAGGAGATCATCAAAATTTGGAGAAGAGATTTTGAATGAATCTTTCGAGTCACTAAATCGAAGATGCTGCAAATAAAAATACTTCATTGTATCACAGAAAAAACCTGAGAAGACTCAGCAGCTGAAATTAGCCTCAAGAACTGCAGTAATTATCATCACAGCAAGTCATTCATTATTTACCAATATGATAAACTCATTTCAATGGTCCTATTGAAGCCTCACATAGCAAGAGCTGCATTAAACTACTGATTAGACTCTTGAAACTATCCCTTAGTAGCATGTTATCGCATGAACCATTCCTGATTTGTGGAATCGATTTAGAAGCTGTGTCTTTGCCAATGTAATTAGATACTGCCGAAGGAAGAGTTCATTTGAATTAGCCTTTTTATTAAGATAATTGTGAATTTTCCCCTCTCTCTCTTCCAAGCTTACCTTTCGAAATACTCACCAGAAAGTACTCAAAAGAAGCAAAAAAGCTCTGATATTGTGTTACATGTCATTCACGAAACTACATACTTCCTGTATCTTAACATATATGCTATCAGAACTCTGAATTCAGTAATATGCTCAGTTCCAGTTTAGACGCTGAGTATTGTAAAGAATATCTGCAATTCTGAAAGGAAAAATAGGAGAATAGCACAAGATAAGAGAAAATGTTTTTGTCTTTGAGGATAAATGAAAATAGATTGTACTTCCTGGGAAAGAGTGAGAAGAGGAGGCTAGAAAAGACTCATCATGAACTTTTCCGTATAGCCAAACATAGAAAATTATCTATGGTTGCACACGAATACCAAAAATCTATTAAAGAAAAAGTAGGCACAAAAGATAGAAAAGGTCTATACAAAATCTAACGATCGCAATAACATTAAATGTGAGCAAATACATCAACCAGTTAACGTTCTGAAAAATGGACCCTAGTCCTTCTATTCTCGCAGTCGCCCATGATCCCACTGAAAGAAGTAATGCCAGGCTTCCAGAGATAAAACCAATAGTGGAAGTAACCCTGAAATACAGGTCCCAGTACGCTAAGAAAAAGCACGAGAAGCCAAGTGTGAGCGCAGAAATATTAATCCCAGCAATTAACAGATCAACTCCAATATTTCTTTCAGGATAACTCTTTGATCCAAAACAAAGATAGAGCGTGAGTATCGAGGGAAGAAAACCAAAAGTAGAAACCCAGCCTGCTTGACTTCCGCCTACGATGACCACTATTATTCCGAGTCCAGTAAAAATGAATGCGAGAACCATCGCAGTGACTTTTTCACCAGCACTAATTGTTCTTTCAGTGATGATGTCTGAAGTTTGAGGTTGGATGGTAGCTTTCGGTTCAACAGACGGAGCGACATCTACGATGAAATCTCCATTCTGCGTAGTTGCGTCAGTAAGGATCGAGTCATCGCCATTTTTCGCAAAATCATCTTTTTTTGCGTCAACTTCTTTGTTAGAGTCGTTTGCATAAGCGGGTTCTTGTTGTAAGCTCATTGGATATTCAACTTTATGTTAAATTATATATTCTTGGTCGTTCATTCCGAATTTAAAGCCAGAAATTACTGAATTTTACATTTAAATTTATTGATAATTAAGGCGACAGTATTCTTATCAGGAGAATCGTTCTTAAATGAGTCATCACGATATCAAAGTATGATTACAGTGGCTTGCCGTATTTTGGCTATTTTAATTATTGAGGAGTTTAGGGTCTGACATCATCATCACTCTTTGCAAGTATCTACTTTCTTTGTTTCTCCTTACCAAAGGAGTTGTATGCAAGTACATTGATTTGAATTGCTATGGGTGAAGACTGAATAAGACCAGCTGTTGATCTCATGTATTCGGTACAAAATATGATAGGTTTAGATGTTATTACCTGTAATGCTTCCGCACAATGCACTGATTGAGGTCATTCTAGAAATTTTGATTCTTTTCAAAAGCTCTTTTCGTGGCCAAAAAAATAGCCATCCAATATAGGAGAAATGAAACGCAAGCACAGAAAGATTCAAAAGGAATTTTCTTTGATTTTTCACACGTGAGCGAGCCAATTCTGAAGTCAGAATATCAGATTTACAATAAAGAAACGAGTTAGAATCTAAATAAGTTTAGGAACTCAACAATCTGGAATAATTTCCCGAAAAAGTCTATTTTATTCCATGCCGTTCTATTTTCACACAACATTGCTGCGACATCGAGTTATGAGAAAGAGCAAACTGTGTCGCTGCTCAAATCTCGAATGAATCATCAGATCTAAAATTGTACTGATCGGATCTATGAAGTTAAAAAAACAAGTAAATTCGCTGACAATAATGATGGCTCAGAGCATAAAATAACCTGGGAATATCTCCGTTGAATTCCAAATTGAAACATATGCCAAGCAGCCCAAAAACTCAGTAAGTTTGTGTAGCAGTCATAGTTTGTTTCTCAGAATGGTTCTGCTTGCCTGCGAATAAACATACTCGATGAGGCTAGCCCTTTTTTCATACATTGTTATATCGTAATGAACAATGGTTTGCCTGTTATGTATGCATACTGCTACTGTCGCCTTAATTAATAACAAATACATATTTAGAAAGTCAGTAATTTCTGTCTTTATAAACAATTGGATTCCCAAAACAATTACAAAGTCTAACATTATTTCACAGAATAAGAGTAATTTATCAATCAAGAAGATGGGTTTAAACGAAGAATTTCCCCCTGAAAATAATGCTGTTGAGTTTGCTGCTATAAAAGCAAACTCAGTTAATCGTAATACTGCTGCACCTTCTTTCGACGAAATCGGTCATCAGGTCAAGGAACCTCAAATACCAACACAAAATGAGACATTTATTATGAATTTTACGTCTGATGATGAACCAACAACTATGGTTCAGTCACCATCTATAATTCAGAACCCAAGTTCAAGGGCAATCACAGACAACAATATTGGGGCATGTGAGAAGATCATTGTAACTATCCTTGTGCTTATAGCCATTGAAGTCGTTATTTTCGTAGGCTACATTGGTAGTAGATTCTAATTTAGTTGGGTTTCCGTTTTTTTTGTTATTCCAGTTGCTTTGGGTCTCTGCTTTTGACCAAAG